>Ga0207797_1000006_pt1 | contig 143634 bp, 144 predicted proteins | sample PRCRCaboRojoPR_6_FD_187275 | JGI IMG/M metagenome (GOLD analysis project Ga0207797, IMG submission 187275) | Marine sediment microbial community from Cabo Rojo, Puerto Rico - PR CR 10% Liquid 1 (SPAdes) | ecosystem: Environmental > Aquatic > Marine > Coastal > Sediment | place: Cabo Rojo...
CAGGTCGCCCGGCAGGTCGAGGCCGACGCGCCCGTCCCGACCGACGATCGGATCGTGATCGAGCGCGACGGACGGTCCATCGTGCTCAACGCGGCGTTCGGGCACACGGTCAACGAGACGATCGGCCGCGTCTGTTCCTCGCTGATCGGCCAGCGCACGGGGTCGTCGGTCGGCATGGAGATCGACCCCTACCGGATCGAACTGGAGGTGCCGGGGGGCGTTTCGGCCCGGGACGTCGCGGAGATCTTTCGAGGGACCGACCCGGACCACGTCGGGCCGATCATCGAACTCACCGTCAAGCGCTCGGACACGTTCAAGTTCCGCCTCTCCCAGGTCGCGGCGAAGTTCGGCGCGCTCAAGCGCTGGGAGGGAAGTGGCGGCTTCTCGGCCGATCGGTTGCTCGCCGCGCTGGAGGACACGCCGATGTACGACGAGGCGATCCGCGAGGTGTTCCACGAGGATCTGGACGTCGAAACAGCGCGCGAGGTTCTCCGGGAGATCCAGGACGGCGAGATCGAGGTCGTCACCCACAGCGGGCGGACGCCGATCGGGACGGGCGGTCGGTCGAGCGGCCAGGAGTTGCTCGCGCCGGAGAACGCCGACGCGAGCGTCGTGGAAACGGTGAAGGAGCGCCTGCAGAACGACGGCGTCGTGCTCCTCTGTGTCCACTGCGGCGAGTACGCCCGCGAGACGAAAGTACGTCGCGTCCCCGACCAGCCCGAGTGCCCCGAGTGCGGGTCGACCCGCATCGCCGCGCTCAGCCCGTGGGACGAGGAAACGGTCCAGGCGGTCCGGGCTCAGGAGAAGGACGAGGACCAGGAGGACCTGACGCGGCGGGCCCACCGGCGGGCCAACCTGGTCCAGAGCCACGGCAAGCAGGCCGTGATCGCGCTGGCGGCCCGTGGCGTCGGTCCGCAGAACGCCGCCCGGATCATCGCCAAACTCCGCGAGAACGAGGACGACTTCTACCGGGACATCCTGGAACGCGAGCGGGAGTACGCCCGGACGCGGTCGTTCTGGGATTGAGTCCGGATTCGGGGTCCACGGTCGACGCCTACCAGTCACGCGTCGACGGTCAAGTGACGGATCGAGGGGACGTCAGGCAGGGGCGTCCCGGAAGCGACGATCCATCCGTCGGACGTACCGTCCGCGTTCGGGAGGCTGAACGGCAAAATCAGTTCGGACCCCACGGGATCGGGACGTGGATTCCCGGGCCCCCATTACTCGTCGGGGTCGGCTTCCAGGGGGATCCGTTTCGAGTCGACGTCCTCGTAGGCGTCGTCCGAGGACAGGATCGGCGTCCCGTGCGTCTCGGCCGTTGCCGCATGGAACGCGTCGAATGGCGTCATTCCCTCCTCGAAGTACGTGACGCCTTTGAGGACGATCTGCTGCTCGTGTTCGTCCCGGACCGGGACCAGATCCAGCAGATTGGAAAACAGGCGGACGTAATCGAACTCGTAGCGCTCCAGGACGAGAAGCAGTTCCAGGTACGAGAGTGAAGACGTGACGACCTCCCGGTCGTCGAGTATCTCCTCGGCCCGCCCCTTGAGCCAGTCGTCGTCCTTTGCGAGGGCCACGAGGAAATCCGTTTCGACGAACGCAGTCATTCGACGGGTCCCTCGCTGTCCTCCGTTCCACGTTCGAGGTCCGATTCGGCTTCGTTCCGTGCCCGTTCCAGGGCTGTCTCTCGGAGTTCGTCGGTCGATTTCCCCTCGAGGGCATCGCCGATCTCGTCGCGAACGGCCCGCAGCGGGTCTTCGTCGATCGGGATGAGTTCGATACGGTCGTCGTATTCGACGACGTGGAACTTCTCCCCGAATTTTTCCCGGAGTTCTGCGGAGAGGTAGATCCGTCCGTGGGGGTCAGTTTCGACGGACATACTCGTCCGTATGTTTGACACGAATAAAGAATTTGTGCCAAGATATCCGCTATCGTGTCATCGAATCGCCTGGCTTTCGTCCGTCGAAACGTCCATTGTACCACGCGTCCAACCCCTGCTCATGCGGTTCGCCCCCGGCGCGTTCAAGTACGCCGCGCTGCCGCTCCTCGGAGCGCTGCCGGCATTCCTAATCACGCCCGGCGCGGGCGTTTTGCTCTTCGCGGTCGGCGGGGCGATCCTGGCGTTCTTCCGGGATCCGGACCGGACGCCACCGCCGACGGGCGTCGTCTCGCCCGCCGACGGGAAAGTCAGTGTCCTCCGGGTGGAGGGGGACCGCGTCCGCGTCGGCGTGTTCATGAACGTCCACGACGTCCACGTCAACCGCGCCCCGCTGGGGGGCGAGATCGAGGCCGTCGATCACGAACCCGGGGGCCACCGGCCGGCGTTCTCCAAGGAGTCCGACCGGAACGAGCGGGTCCACGTCCGGTTCGGCGATCACGACGTGACGCTCATCGCCGGGGCCTTCGCCCGACGGATCACGCCGTACGTGGAGTCGGGCGAGACGGTCGACCGCGGGGACCGGATCGGCCACATCTCGTTCGGCAGCCGGGCGGACGTCCTGCTCCCGTCGCGGTTCGATCGCGAGGACGTGGCGGTCGGCGTTGGCGACAAAGTGCGGGCCGGCGAGACGGTGATCGCCGAGACATTCTGAGTCACATCGTCGGCTCGACGGACGTCATCGCGGCCTCGAAGTCGTCCTGGCCGATCAGGATCTCGTCGGCGTGGTCGTTCGCCTCCTCGGCGTCGTACTTGCTCGCGACGTCGCGAATGGCGCGCATCGAAGCCGCACGAACGACGGCGGCGACGTCCGCGCCGGTGTACCCTTCGAGTTCCGACGCGAGCGCGTCGAGGTCGACGTCGTCGGCCAGCGGCTTCCCGCGGGTGTGGACCTCGAGGATGGCCCGCCGGGCGTCCTCGTCCGGGGCGGGCACCTCGACGTGGGTCTCCAGCCGCCCCGGACGGAGGAGCGCGTCGTCGATAGCCCGCTTGCGGTTCGTCGCCGCGACCACGACGAGGTTCGGGTTGTCCGCCAGCCCGTCGAGTTCGGTGAGCAACTGCGAGACGACCCGTTCGGTCACCTCGTGGGTCTCGCCGCGTCCCCCGGCGATGGCGTCGATCTCGTCGAAGAAGACGATCGACGGGGCGGCCTGCCGCGCGCGTTCGAACACCTTGCGGACGGCCTTCTCCGACTCGCCGACGTAGCGGTCGATCAGTTCCGGCCCCTTCACCGCGACGAAGTTGACCTCGCTCTCGCCGGCGAGCGCGCGGGCGAGCATCGTCTTCCCGGTGCCGGGCGGTCCGTACAGCAGGACGCCGCTCGGGGGGTCGGTCTTCGCCGCCTCGAAGAGCCGATCGTAGACCAGGGGCCACTCCACCGCCTCGCGGAGCGTTGCTTTGGCCTCGTCGAGGCCGCCCACCTCGCTGAAGTCGATGCCCGGCGACTCGGCGACGAACTCGCGCATCGCCGAGGGTTCGACGTTCGCCATGGCCGTCTCGAAGTGTTTCCGGGTGACCACCGGATCCCACTCGGCGCGCTTCTCCTCGTCGGCGGGGCGGTCGCGGAGGGCCGCCATGGCGGCCTCGCTGACCAGTGCGTCGATGTCGGCGCCGACGAACCCGTGGGTTCGCCCGGCGAAACGGTCGATCGAGACGTCCTCGCCCAGGGGCATCCGGCGGGTGTGGACCTGGAGGATCTCCTTGCGGCCGACCTCGTCCGGGACGCCGACCTGGATCTCGCGGTCGAACCGGCCGCCGCGCCGGAGGGCGGGATCGATCGCGTCCACGCGGTTCGTCGCTCCGATGACGATCACGTCGCCCCGGCCCTCCAGCCCGTCCATCAGCGAGAGCAACTGCGCGACGATGCGGTTCTCCGCGCCGTCGCCCTCGCCCCGCTGGCCGGCGATGGAGTCGATCTCGTCGAAGAAGACGATCGAGGGCGCCTCCTCGCGGGCTTCCTGGAACGTCTCGCGGAGTTTCTCCTCGGACTCGCCCTTGTACTTCGACATGATCTCCGGCCCGGAGATGGTGACGAAGTGGGCGTTCACCTCGTTGGCCACCGCCTTGGCGATCAGGGTCTTGCCGGTCCCCGGCGGCCCGTACAGCAGGACGCCCTTCGGCGGGTCGACCCCCAGTTGCTGGAACAGTTCCGGCTCCGAAAGCGGGAGTTCGATCATCTCGCGGACCTGGTCGAGTTCGTCGTCGAGGCCGCCGATGTCCTCGTAGGTGGCGCCGCCGGCGCCGGTCGTCCGGTCGGCCGGGCCGCCGTCGTCCGTCCCCTCCTCGTAGGGGTCCGGCGTGACGTGGACGGTCGTGTCCGACGTGATCCGGACCGGGCCGTCCGGGCTCGTGTCCGTGATCCGGAACGGCTCCTCGGCGACGCCTTCCAGTCGCGTCTGGTCGCCGTCGCTGACGGGGCGGTCGATCAGGTGGCGGTGGACGGCCCGCGAGACGACCGTCTGATCCACGTCATCGAGCGTGGGTGGGGGTGCAAGCGTGATGGACCCCGCGTCGGCGACCCGTCCACCCTCGCCGGACCGGGGGTACACCAGGACCGTCTCGCCGATGCTCACGCCGGCGTTGGCCCGCGTGTCGGCGTCGATCCGGATCTCGTCGCTCGGGGCGTCCGGCGCGGCGGGCCAGACCTTCGCGATCGTCAGCTCCTCGCCCTCGAGTACGACCGCGTCGCCGCTCAACACGCCGAGGGTCTTGCGGACGGACTCGGGGATCCTCGCGACGCCCCGCCCGGCGTCGCGCTTCTCGGCGCCCCGGACGGTCAGCGTCACGCCCTCGTTGCTCATGGACGCTCCTTGCCCCCGGACGGCCTTGACCGTTCTCATGCGGTGGCCGTCGCCCGGGACTGAACGTTGCGGAGGCGGGAATCGGGACTGATCGTTGCCGACGCGAAAATCGGGACGGCGGGGTCGGCGCAGTGACAGGCCGCTAGCCTGCCGGTGTAGGGGGGACAGGGACACCGTGGCTTCGGCCGGCGTTCCGGGTCGCGGACGTCGCGTTCCCGTCGAACGGTTCGAGCAGGGTGGACTCGGCCACCCCACGTCGAACGTTGGGTTTTGGGCGGGTTAAACTCCATGGAATCGGCAAGCTGTCGGGCGTTTGTGTCGGGTTGACGGCCCACAATTCGACCGCCGTTGAACCCCCTGGCGGGCGCCCGACCGGGCCCGAAGGGAGCCCTCCCGCGTGGCCTGAATCGTCGGACGGATGTATCGGGCCTCCGGAGTGGGGAGCATGGCGGAACAGCGAACCCACGAGCGGACCTCCGAACGGTACGTCGGTCGGCCGGTCGCCATCGAGGACGGTCGGGCCGTCGTCGAACTCGAAACCACCGACGAGATGGCCGTCGACGAACACGACCTCGTCCACGGCGGTTTCGTCTTCGGGGCCGCCGACTACGCGGCGATGCTCGCCGTGAACGAACCGACGGTCGTCCTGGTCGGGGCCGAGACCTCGTTCACCGCGCCGACGACCGTCGGCCAAACGATTCGGGCGACGGCGACGGTCGACGGGGACGGCGACGGGATCGTCGTCGAGTGCGAGGTCGAGACCCTCGGCACCGGCGACCGGGTCATGGTCGGCACCTTCGAGTGTGCCGTCCCGTCGGACCACGTTCTCGCCTGATCGGCGTCCCGAGCGCGATCGGAGCGGAGCCAATCCCGGCGTTTCCGGCCGTTTTCCCCGGTTCCTTACCATCGGCTACGCCGGGGCTATAAGGTTCCCAACCGCGAGCGTTCCGGTGTGGGTATCGAAACGAAACGGAGCCGTCGCGGTATCCTCGCCGTCGTCTCGACCGGCAACTTCGCACAGCTCGGGACGCGACTGCTGCTCGGGGCCCTCGTCCCCCTGATCCTCGCGGACTTCCCGGGCGCGACCAGGTCGAACGTCGGCCTGGCGCTGACCGGCCTGTGGGGCATCTACGCGCTCCTGCAGTTCCCGAGCGGCGTCCTGGCGGACCGGTTCGGCGAGCACCGCCTCCTCGCCCTCGGGCTGGCGGGAACGGTCGTCGGCGCCGTGCTCGTCGCCCTGGCGCCGACGCTGTGGCTGTTCGCCGCGTTCGTCCTCCTGCTCGGGGCCGGCGCGGGGCTGTTCTTCTCGCCGGCCTCCTCCCTACTCTCGCGGCTGTTCGAGGAGCAGGGCGGGCCACTGGGGACCCTGACGGCCGTCGGGGCGCTCGCCGGGGTGATTTATCCGGCCATCGGCGGGTTCGTCGGCCAGCAGTACGGCTGGCGGGTCGCCCTCCTGCTCTCGATCGCCGTCACCCTCCCGGTCCTGGCCGGGACGCTGGTGTACCTCCCGTCCGTGACCCCGGCGAACCCGGAGCGCCGCCTCGCGGCCGCGATCGACCTGGACGCGATCGGGGACCTCTTCGGCCGTCCCAGCGTGGCGTATACGACCTTCATCGCCGTCCTCGTCGGGTTCACCTTCCAGGCGTTCTCGTCGTTTTTCACCACCTTCCTCGACCAGTACCGCGGCATCGATCCCGAAATCGCCGGCCTCCTGCTCGCCGCGGTGTTCGGCCTGTCCACGATCGCCCAGCCGATCGCCGGCCGCCTGTCCGACCGGTACTCGCGCGACGCGGCGATCGCCGGCAGCGTGACGCTGGCCGGATCCGGATTCACGATACTGCTGGTCGTTCCGGGGGTTCTGGGGGTCGTCGTCGGCTCCGTCGTCCTCGGAACCGGCATCTCCTGGCCCGGCGCCGTGCAGGCCCGGTTCATGGATCAGTTCGCCGACGAGGAGCGCGGCTTCGGGTTCGGGTTCGTGCGGACCGTCTACATGTTCCTCGCGGCCTCGGGCAGCGTCGTCGTCGGGACGTTGGCCGACGTCGGCGGGTGGGTGCTCGGGTACGGCGCCGTGATCGCCGTCCTCGCGCTCTGCCTGATCGCCCTGGGCGTCAACAAGGCGTTCTCGCTCGACCTGTAGTCCCGACCCGACCGTCCCAGGACAGTCCGGCTACGTCCCCCACCCGAGGCCTCTATAACCTTCCTAGCAACCGTCTTGGTCCTCGACCGCCAGGTCGTCGCATGGAACGCGGTCTCACCGAGGACGACCTTCGGCGGATCCGGCAGTTCGTCGAAACGCCCGAACGCCATCGGAACCCGGACCTCCTTCTACCGGACGCCGTCACGGCCGAGCGACGCGACGAGGGGTCGAAGGGGCGACGGGGGAACGGTGACGAAAGTGGCTCGCCCGGTCCCGATCAGGACCGGTAGACGATCCGCTCGGCAACGTCGAGCCCGTTCCGCATCGCGGCGTGCAAGCGGGCTTCGCCGGCGACCCAGTCCCCGATCGGGTACAGGTCGTGGTCCCAGGCGCGCTGAACGGGGCCCTGGGCGACGGCCGCGTCGGCCAGGGCGAACCGCCACCGCCCGTAGTCCGACCAGTCCGGGTGGGCCAGGCGGTCGTCGTCCATTATTTCCGCGGCGTGACTCGCGAGGGCGTCGGCGTTGGCGTCGGGCGGGTCCTCGTAGTGGGCCACCGACCACTCCGGGCTGGGTTGCACGATCAGGACGCACTCGCCCGCCGGAACGTGGCCGGGTTTGCGTTCCTCGCGGGCGATCCACCCGACCTCGTGTTCCTTGTCGGTGTTGACGAGGGCGTAGTAGGGTCGATCGATCTCGAACGGGTAGTGAAGCGCGGCCGACCAGAGCGTGCGGTACGTCACGTCTTCCAGGGCCCCGATCAGGAACTCGCGGACGTCCGCGTCCCAGTCCGCGGTCCGGAGCAACCGGGCCGTTTCGGTGGCGGGCGGGTTCACCACGAGTCGGTCGAACGGGCCCCATTCGCCCCCCGCCGCGTCCTCGACGAGCCAGGTTTCCGCGTCCGCATCGCGGACGAGACGAGCGACCTCCGTTTCGAGTTCGATCGCTGCATCGGTCGGGTCGAGCAATCGGCGACCGAGTTCCGAAAGCCCGGTCCGATAGGTCCACTTGTGTTCGTCGGGTTCCCGTCCCTTCGACACGGTCCCGGATTCGTCGAAGACGTAGATCGGATCGGGCACGTCCACGAGGCCCCCGGCGTCGATTTCCTCGGTGAGCAACTCGTTGACGCGCTCGTCGTCCGAGGTCACGTAGTTCGCACCGTAGTCGTAGACCACGCCGTCGCGCGTGGCCGTGACCGCACGGCCCGAAACGGTGTCCGACCGTTCGAGCACCGTGAGGTCGGCGTCGGGGAGCGTCCGATCGAGGAGGTAGGTCGCCGCCGCGCCCGCGGCGCCTGCCCCGACGATCCCGATGTCCGTCATTCCGGGCTCCCTACGGACCGCACCCTGAAAACGGCCCGCATTTCGCCGATCGCGTCGGAATCGGTCGGGGATGCGGTTCGTCGGGGACGGCGGCAATCCGCCTCACAGAACGAACTGGCCGAGTAACGACCAGACGGTAATCGCGAGGACGAACAGCGTCAGACCGAGAAAACGCCGATCGTCGTTTCGCCTGACGAATTCGCCGCCATCGCGAACGAACCAGTCCCGAAGCATGAACCACAACAGGAGGACACTGGCGAGCAGGAAGGGCCACGCGTCCTCGAACCCCTCGGTTACGACGTCGAACAGGGCGAGCGCGGCGAGTGAAAGGCCGACGAACAGCCACGCGACGAAGAGGACGGTGGGCCGATCCGTTCCGAATTCGGGCCGTCCGCTGCCGTGTGATGACGTCGTCATCGTACCCCGTTGTCACGACTCGGTGATCAAAAACGTTCGTCCGTCCTCCGAGGGACGTCGACCCGATAACCGTTGCATCGGGTGAATCGGACAGAATGCCGGGAATCGAAGCGGTTTCGGCGACGCCTACAGTTCGCCCTCCCGCCCACGCCGTCGAACCTCGCGGGCCCGCTCGCGAATCGCCGCCAGTTCGTCCGCGTCCTTGTCGTCGAGGTGACTGTAGACCAGGCCCATTCGACCGTTCGGTCGGAGACGGTCCTCGTTCCGGTCGAGGAAATCCCAGTAGAGCGCGTTGAACGGGCAGGCGTCCTCGCCGGTCGTCTCCCGGTGATCGTAGCGGCAGTCGCCACAGAAGTCGCTCATCCGGTCGACGTAGTTGGCGGAGGCGGCGTATGGTTTCGAGGCGAAGACGCCGGCACCGAACGACCCCATCTCGATCACGTTCGGCGTCGTCACCCAGTGGAAGGCGTCGACGAAGCCGGCGTGGAACCACTCGTTCAACTGCGCCGGGTCGACGCCGTACAGGAGCGCGAAGTTGGAGAGCACCATCAGGCGCTCGATGTGGTGGGCGTAGCCGCGTCGGCGGACCCCCTCCACGGCGTCGCGCAGACAGCGCATCCCGGTGTCGCCGGTCCAGTACGCCCCGGGCAGGTCGCGGTCGGCCCCGAGCTGGTTCGCCGACGCCAGGTCGGGCATCGTCCGCCGGTAGACGTGGCGGACGAACTCGCGCCAGCCCAGGACCTGCCGGACGAACCCCTCCAGGCTGTTGATCGGGACGGCGTCGTCTTCCCGCCCGGCCGCGATGGCCCGCTCGATCACCTCGCCCGGGCGGAGCAGCCCCAGGTTGAGGGCCGGCGAGAGGAGCGCGTGGTTCATCGTCGGCTCCTCGGCGACCATCGCGTCCTGGTACGGGCCGAACTCGGGGAGGCGGTGGGTCACGAAGTCCTCCAGGGCCGTCAGCGCCCCCTCGCGAGTGACCGGCCAGGCGAACGGCGAGGGATCGGCCCACGCGCCAGTGTCGGGCCACCCGGTCTCCTCGCTCGCCATGAACGCGTCGTCGACCCACTCCCGTACGCTCCGGGTGAGTTCGTCAGGCTCGAATCGCGGGGGATCGGGCGGATCGTAGTCGGCGGGGGGCGTGTCCCGGTTCTCGTCGTCGTAGTTCCACTCGCCGCCGAGCGGTTCGCCGTCGGTCATCAGGTAGCCCGTCCGCCGGCGCATCGCCCGGTAGAACCCCTCGTGGCGGAACGGCGGCGCCCCCGCGATCTCGTCGAAGGTGGCCGGGTCCGACAGGAATCGCTCGTCGCGAACGAACTCGAGCGTCCCGCCTCGCTCCCCGACCAGGTTCCGGAGCCGCCTCGTGGCGCCGTCGCCGACCGGACGCATCGCGACGAGGTCGTCGCCCGGATGGCCGTCGAAATGGTCGTCGAACCCGTCGGCGAAGCGTTCGACCTGGCGGTACTCGACCGTTCGCCCGTCCGCCCGAAGCGCGTCCCTGAAGTGCCGCATCGCGGAGAACACCAGGGTGAGCTTGTGCGGATGATACGGCAGGCGGCGGCCGAATTCGGTCGCCTCGATCATTAACACTCGTTCGTCGGGGCGTCGGGCGACCGGGCCGACCTCCCGGCACAGCTGGTCGCCGAGGACGAGAACGGTCATCGGGTGAACGTAGTCGCCGTTCCACTAAACCCCTCGGAGCGTCCCGGTTCGCGAACCCCCTCGAACCCGGATCCCCGACGCCACCCTACGGGACCTGGCCCTCCATCGAGCCCCGATACCAGCGTCCGGTTTCGGTCCCGCAGTCCTTGCAGCGTGCGACGACCGCGTCCTCGTCGTCCGCCCGGGCGAGTTCGTTGTCGGTTTCTGCGTCACAGGACGGGCAGTACCGGAGCTTGTGCTGGCGACCGTACTCCAGCGGCGCCCCGAGGGCGAGAACGATTGCGCGGTCGTCCTCGCGGTTCCACCCTCGCTGGAACTCCTCCCGGCCGAAGCGAACGATCTCGCCCGCACCGACCTCGACGGGTCCCGATTCGGTTTCGAACGTCACGGTTCCCTCCTGCACGTAGAAGATCTCCTCCTGGATTTCGTGATCGTGATACGCAAAGGCGAGGCTGTCACCCGGCTCGAGTTCGTAGAAATTGATCGCCACGTCGGTGAGGCCCAGGGGCTCGGTCAGCTGGCGCATGACCGCCGCCGGCTGGATGCTGTTGTCGACCTCGTCGATAGTGACCGTTCGCATACCTCGAACACCCTCGTGGTGGTCGAAAAGATCGTCGAAACGGGTTCGCTGAACCTCTCGGCAGCTGACACGAAGGAGTGCTACATGCAGAGCGCGTCTCGATCGGCCAGGGAGGATGGTGGGGTTGCCCACCGATCAAACCCCCTCACCGAACGATCTTACTCGCCCTCGTCGACCCAGTCCGGTTCTTCGACGGTTGTCTCTCCGAGGTCCGTCGTGCGATACTGCACGAAAAACTCCCTCTGCCCCGTCTCCACGCGGAGGTTGTACTGGACAACCAGCCCGTTCGCCGTTATCGTGAGTTCTCCCTCGTGATACCGATCTTCGCGGGTGCTGGTCACGAAATACGAGATGACCGTCCGGCCCTGTTGACGGTGGACCTGCCGGTTGGAGAGGTTCGAATAGGTGAACCAGTCTAGCTGCCCCTCCAGATAGGCTGCGGCTACGTATGACGGGACGTCGCTGTCGAACCCCTGGTCGCCGGGGGTTCGGACCGCTACTGACCCCGAATCGTAGTACAGTTCCGACTCGATCGACCCGTTGTTCCACCAAACTTTGTGAACCCGACGCGTTTCGGGATCCGCCTCGATCTCCACCTTCATAGTTGCGTCCTCCCTGTTGGCCGTAAGTACGCTCGTGAAGGACTGTTTTTTCAATGCCCTAAAGTGTGCAGAAATGGCCGATTCCGGGTCCGTAAACCCCGATTCATCGAACCCCTGTGGATACGAGCCGACGCTCGGCGTGACGATCTCGGTAGGCTGGACCTGCGTCGGGGGCAGCGTGACGGTCTCGGTAGGCGAGACGTGGGTCGGTGTCGGCGTTCCGTCGTCGGCATCGAATCCGATCGGCCCGCCGGGGACGATCATCGCCAAGCCAGTGACGAGGAGAATAACGCCGAACACGAGCCCGAAATTCCGGCCTCTCTCGTCCACCTCGGGTCCGCCGGGCAGCTTTCCAATAATCGCTATGCTCAGAAAGATGAGCCCAGCAACGATCAGAAGCTGATCCGTTCGAGCCCTGAGGAGGGATCGGATCAGTTCGATTATTTGTAGCGGCGGCGCTCTCTCGTATATCACAACTATCGTCATGTCAGCATCCCACCGGGGCCGTCGGTCCCGCGTTCCGGATACTGTCGGCCGTTCTGGTGAAGGTAATCGGGTCGGTTGGCATTGCCTTTCGTCCCCCCTCTCGCGTTCTGTACGGCACGCACGCCACTCCCGACTCCTCTCGATGGACCGCACCTTCCGATTCGGAAACCAGTGTGTTAAGTGTTACCATGGGCAAGTTCGCGACGTCGGTGAAAACGTGCTGTGTCATCGATGAAACCGCGCTGGGTATTCCCTGCGACTCCCGATGCCCCTCACCGATCGAGTGGCCCGACGAGGGCATCGGGTCGGGATGGAGCGATCGGAACCCGGCCGACCCCGCTGTTCGGCCCCGCAGACGATCGTAGCGGTTTTATGACTGACTAATCATCACCCGACCATGCGCCGCCGCACCCTCCTTCGTAGCGTCCCCGCCCTCGCAGTAGTCGGCACTGCCGGCTGCTCCGCCCTCGGAGCGTCCGCGCGACCGGAGTTGGACATGAAAACCGGTAGCGGCGTCCTCCTTCCGGCGACCGATAGCGTCCTCGCGGACGGCCTCGATCCCGGCGGCACGGATCGGGTTTTCGTTACGGCCACGGCCGACGAAGCCCCGGACGTCGTCGGGCCAGACGCACCCGATGGCATCGAAAGTACGTTGCGCAACCGAAACCTGGACGCCTTCCACGTCGTCGTCCAGCTTCGATCGTCGCCGGCGGGCCCGACGTCGCTGTGGCCGGCACGGCGCGATCCCTTCGACTGGCCGGAACGGTGGCGTCTGCGGGCGACGGTCTCCGTCGAACCCTGGGGCTCGATCGATCGGATCGACGACGAGGACCTCCGGGAGACGCTTCGGTCGGCCGAGGAACTCGTCTTCACCGGCGTCTGGACGCTTTCGCCGGCCGTCGACGACCTTCCAGAAACCGTCGAACTCGAGCTGGCTACGGAGAACTAGCGACGCCGTCGTTTTCCTCCCGATACGCCAGCGGTGGTTTTCGGCCGCCATTCCACGGCAGTTCACTCACCGGTGGCGTGCCCCCTGCCGATGATCAGCGCGAGGACGTTCGCGACGAGCAACCCCAGGAAGGCCATCGTCTCCCCCGTGGTACCGAGACCGGTCAACAGGAGGGGCACGGAAATGAACGGGAGGCCGATCGCACTCCAGAAGGCGAACCCCTGCGTGAACTCCTTGACGCTTCGCCAGGCGCGGGCAAACGCATCGTGGAAGATGGAGGGCCGAGTGTGAACGCTCATACGAGTACACACGGGGTCCCTCAAAAAGAAGGTAGTCCAAGGTCAAACGGGCGTTTCACGTATCCTCAGGCTGGCCGGACCCGGGCGTTCAGACCGGATCGAGTCCGGGGGTCCCAGGGTCGCCGATTCGGGCTACCGACCGGGACCTCTCCCCTGTCCGGGCGTGTCGTCCTCGTCGAAGTAGACCTCGGCGATCCGGGTGAAGTACGGGTCGCGCTCCGGGTCCTCGACCGGGATGTCGATGTCCGGCGAGTACTGGCTCACGGTCCAGAACCGGCCGGACGCCGGAAATTGATCGAGATTCTATCATCGGCTTCTACTATCATATTGGCGCATTTTTGTCCCTCCAACACCCCCGCTTGGACGGTTCAGGAGTCGACTGTCGATAGTTCACGTGATGGAGTTCCCAAGTCAGTAATCGGCCTTCAATGAGCTATATGTTCGCCTACCCAGGGTTCTTGCAGACAGGACCGCCACGTTTCCTCATTCATCCAGGCCCCTCATGAGCATCACCATAGTTACAAAAACGGCATACAGGATAGAGTAAAGGGAGGGCCGATCGAACCACCGGTCGACATGGCACGCGATTCGTCGGTCCCGCCGCATACCGGCCCTGCGGAGGGGGGCACCTTCGAGCTGTCCGGCGAGCGCCAGAAGGAACCGGCAAGCGAGGACTATCTGGAACGCATCGGCGTGGCACCCGATACCGTCGACGACGCCGATCTGGCCACGCTCGAACGCCTCCAGCGAGCCCACGTCACCTCCGTTCCCTTCGAAACCCTCGCTATCGTCGGCGACCCTTACGGCGACCGCTCGGGTCCCGGCGTGGAACTCTCGCTTCCGGCCACGTACGAAAAACTCGTCGACCGCGGCCGCGGCGGCTACTGTTTCGAACTCAACGGGCTCTTCCACTGGCTGCTCGCCGAAGTCGGCTACGAGGTGGACCGGGTCGCCGCCAGGGTCACGAGCGACGGCGACGCGGGGCCGCCGGCGAACCACCACACGAACGTGGTCCAACTGGACCGCCGGTACGTCGTCGACGTCGGGATGGGAACGCCGGTCATGCGCCGCCCCGTGCCCCTGAACGGCGAGGTCCGGACCGACGAGGCGGGCGTCGAGTGGCGGATCGTCGAGAGCGACCGCCCGGACGAGACCTACCGCTCGGAGTTCCGCGAACCGGGGGACGACGAGTGGTCCCGGCGCTACGTGTTCAGCGACGTGCCGCGGGACCTGGGCTACTTCGAGGCGACCAACGACTACCTCCAGAGCGCCCCCGAGTCGCCGTTCACGGGCGATCCGGTCGTCTCGATCGCGACCGAGGACGGCCACCTGAAGCTCTCCGGCGAAACGCTGACCGAGACCGTCGGCGCCGAGGAGTACGAGCGAACGGTGTCGGCGGACGAGTGGTACGCCACGCTGGAGCGGGCGTTCGGCCTGCAATACGAGCGCAGCTAGCGAGGCCCACGCGGCAAACGAGCGCTATCCTTATCTCCGCCCAACGCGTAACTATAGTGATATGAAGACGACAGTAGGAGTGGCGACGCCGGAGTGGGTGCCGTTCGATCCATCGATACTCCCGGGCGATCCGGTCTTCACCGTCTCGGTCGCCGTGCTCGGACTGCTCGCCCTGATGGCCGGCGTTCGATCGTCGATTCAGTATTTCCGCATCAGGGCGCCCGCGACGCCGATCCGCTCGATGGCTGCCGACGGGCGTCGGGTCGAAGTGTCCGGCGTCGCTAGACCGCGTGACGTCGAACCCCTCCGGTCCCCGTTCACCGACACGGCCTCTCTGGTCTGCCGGTCGACCGTCGAAGCGTACTATCCGAGCGTCGTCGGCGACGCGGATTCGATCGGCCTGGACGAATTCCTCACTCCCGACGAGTGGCGGACCGTCCACGTCGAGACGGCGGCGGTCCCGTTCTACGTCGAGGACGGCACGGCCAGCGTGCTCGTCGAACCCGACGGTGCCGACCTCGCGTTCGAAACGCACGCAACGACTTTCCGTGTCGGTGACCCGCTCCCGGACCCGATCCGGGAGTTCGTCGAGTCGGCGTTCGACGCCGGGGACGCCCCCTGGGCGAAACGACTGCTCCAGGGCCGACGGCGTTCGCGACTCGACACGATCGCCGCCGAGCTCGAGTTGGCCGGCCCGACCGAGTGGCGGTTCGTCGAGGAGCGTCTCGACGTCGGGAGTTCGGTCCACGTCCTCGGCGTCGCTTCGCCGCGGCGGACGGCACCCGACGAGGTCGGCGTCGTCCACGCTGTCGTCGGCAAACCGTCGCGCCCGCTTACCGACGGATCCGGTGGTGGCCACGTGGCCCGGCGGTCGCGAGTCCCGTTCGTCATCTCCGACGCGTCGGAAACCGACGTCGAGGCCGATCTCCGCCTGTCGGCCCTCCTCGAACTCGGCGCCGGAACCCTCGTGCTCGGCGTCTGGACGGTTTACGTGCTCGGATATCTCCCGGTGTGAGATCGGTGCACGGTCGGGAGGTCTCCCTGCTCGTACCTGGCGACGCTCCTTTGTCCTCGCCGCCCCTCGTACGATCGATGACAGACGACGCCACGCTCCGGGAGGACGTCCGCCGGCTTCACGAACACCTCGCGGCCGTGCAGGAACGACCGGTGGAACGGACGGCGAGTCGGTGGATCGGCGAAGCCGAAGCGGTCGCGGCCGATCTGGTGGACGCCGACGTCGATCGCGAGGTGCTCCGGACCCGGCTTTCGCACGTCGAGGAACTGCTCGACAACGTGGACGACGCCGGCGACGCGACGGCCGCGGACCACGTCGAGGAGGCCGAACGGATCGCGGCCGACCTGCTGGACCGTCTGGGGGCCGAGTGACGAACGGCCGTGCTACTCCGTGTTTATTACCGCAGCGGGCGTATCGGTTTCATGACTTCCGATGCGATCGACCGCCAGGAAATCGAAGCGACGGTCCAACACCTGATCGAGGAGGTACGCGAATGGCCCCACGTCACCACCGGCGACCACCGGTTCGGCGGGACGGAGTTCCGGGTCGGCCCTCGCGAGATCGGACACGTCCACTCCTGGGGCATGCTCGACGTCGCCTACCTCCGGAAACTCCGTGACGTCCTCGTCGAGGAAGGCCACACCGGCCCCCATCACGTTTTGCCGGAGTCGGGGTGGACGACCTATCACATCGAATCGCCGGACGAGTTCGAGCACGCGGTTCGCCTGCTCCGTCTCTCGTACCTCTATCACGTGAACGTTCTGCAGGGCACGCCCGGGGGCGCCGAGGCGTTCGACGACGTCGATGTCGACGGCGAACTCGACTCGATGGGGTTGAGTCGGCAGATTCGAACCGCTCTCCACCGTCGCTGAGCCGGTCGACGGGAACAGATTCTCACAGGTACGAACGCACCACTCCCTCCCCGGAGCACGCGCCGATCGCAACCGATTTGGGCCACGAACCGCCCTGTAGCGCGTATGACGTCCGGCGACCCCGCTGACGATTCTTTCCACGTCATCGACCCGGATCTGGACCTGGACCTCGGTTTCACCCTCGGCCTGGGGATGGAGTTCGATGCCGCGACCGAGTGGGCCGCTGGCGAGGGATTCGACTTCGTCGAGCTGCTGCTCGATGGTCCGTACGCCCGGGAACGGATCGAAGACCGTCGCGAATCCATGCGACGAACGCTCGCCGACGCCGGCATCGACGTCGTCGTCCATCTTCCGTTCGCGGTGGACCCGGGGTCACCGTTCACCCCCGTCCGGGAGGGAGCGGTCGAGGAACTGACGGCCGGGATGGACCTCGCTGTCGGCCTCGGGGCGGAACGGGTCGTCTTCCATCCGTCCTCGGACGCCTGGGACCTCGGCTGGACCGCGACGGAAACCCGGGAGTTCGTCCACGAGGCGCTCGACGACCTCGTACCAGCGGCCCGGGATCGCGGCCTGGAGCCGGCCCTCGAGAACGTGGTCTCCTCGTACTACGACGTGACGACCTTTCCCGAACTCCTCGACCGGTATCCCGGGGCGACGATGACCTTCGACACCAGCCACGCGCACCTGGCGGGGATGGACGAGACGGGCATGGCCGCCTTCTGCCGGGAGTACGCCGATCGGATCGGGCACCTCCACCTGGTCGACACCCGCGGCGGCGAGGACGAACACCTCCCCGTCGGGATGGGGACCATCGATTTCGCCACGGTTCTCGCGAGCCTGGCCGACGCGGACTGGTCGGGGACGGCGACTCTCGAAATCGGGACCGAGGACTACGATACGATCGCGCTCGGCAAGCGCCACGTCGAGGAACTCCTCCCGACCGGTTGAACGGTCGCCGCGGGGGATTCGCCACTGCCGGTCGTTTTATTATGCAGTAGTCCTCCGGGGTTGTCATGACGTCAGAGGACGTGGTTCGGCTGTTGAAGGAGGCGTACAGCGACGAAATCGAGACGGTCCAGAACTACCTGGCCAACGCGATCCTGCTGGAGACGATCCGGGGCGAGGAGGTCGCCGAGTCGCTGAAGGAGGACGTTCAGGAGGAACTGGGCCACGCCGAGGAACTGGGCTACCGGCTTCGGTACCACGACGAACGCCCGCCGGCGTCGATGGACCTCGAGCCGAGTCAGGCGTCGCTCCAGCCGCCGGAAGACACCGCGGACGTCGCCGCGGTCATCGACGGGGTCATCGAGGCCGAGACCGACGCCATCGAGACCTACGAGGCACTGATCGACGCCGCCCAGGCGGCCGGCGATCACGTCACGGAGGACCTCGCGGTGCAGCTGCTGGCCGACGAACAGGCGCACAAGGCCGAGTTCCTGAGCTTCAAGCGCGAGTACGAGTAACGACCGGGGCTGGGGCGCTCCCAGTTGTGTATCGGCCCTACGAGACGGCCAGCCTTCGAGCGAAAGGGGGTCGTCGGAGGAAACCGACGCCGAGTGGAGCACGCGGACGGTCGTCAAGCGCAACTTCGTCCGTCCCGTTGTATCGTGCGATCACCGATGCCGACCGGAAATCGCTACGACGTGGCGGTCGTCGGTGGCGGCGTCGCGGGGCTGTCGGCCGCGACCTTCACCGCCCGCCACGACCTCGAGACGGTCGTTCTCGACGCCGGGGGATCGATCCTCCGGCGGAACGCTCACCTCGAGAACTACCCCGGGTTCCCTGACGGGGTGAACGGGCGCCTCCTCCTCGACATGATGCGGGAGGGGGCCGAGCGTGCCGGGTGCGTCCACCGTCGAACCGAGGTCGTCCGAGTGACCAAAGCACCCGACGGATTCGAGGTCGAACCGGCGGGCGGCGACCGATTCTCGGCCACGTACGTGATCGCCGCCACCAAGAACGCGGTCGACTACCTGGCGGATTTGGACGGGGTGACGATCGTCGACCGTGGCAAGACGTTCGTCGACACCGACGAGCGAGGCCGAACCGGCGTGGAGGGGCTGTACGCCGCCGGCCGACTCGCCGGGAAGCCCCACCAGACCGTCGTCAGCGCGGGCCACGGTGCCGAGGTGGCGGTCACCCTGCTGGAGGACGACGACCGACCGTTCTACCACGACTGGGTCGTCCCCGAGCGGTACTTCACGGGTCGGGACCGCGAGGTCCCGCCGGGCTGCGAGGAGATCGACGAGACCGAACGGCGGGAGCGCGAGGCGGAATCGCTCGCGACCATGCGCGAATACTTCGCCGAGCCACATCCCGACGACCCCGAGATGCACCCGGGAGTCGACACGGAGGACGAGGAGTAACCCGTCTCCGGGCTCCCACCCCGCCGGCGTTCGCGGTCGTCTAGTGCCCGCCGTCGTCCGCGCTCGTTTCGTGCCTTCCGTCGCCGCCGTTCGATCGGCCCCCGTCCACGCCGGGTAAGTCGACGGCCTCGTCGCCCGTCCCGTCGCGGCCCTCCCGATCGACGAGGACCGACGTGCGTTCCCCGGCCCCCTCGTCGCGCATTGCGACCATCGCCCTGACGCCCCGCTGGAGCGCTTCGAGGACGGTCTCGTCGTCGCGGTCGAGGCCGAGGGCGGGAATCACGGCCCGGTCGAGGTCGTCGCGTTCGGGAGCGGTCGCGTCCCTCGTCGGCGCCTCGGCCGCGAGTTCCCGTTCCTGCAGGTCGCGAAACGCGGTCCGGATCGCCTCGCGCCGGTCCTCGTCCAGTTCCCGGGGATCCGGAACGGGCCAGCGCTCGGTCTCGTACACCTTCGTCTGGAGGCGGGTCATTCCCTCGCCCCCGGCCCGGCGGCCCAGGAGTTCGTTCGCCAGCCAGACGACCCGGGAGTTGAGGATTCCCGCGAGCACCTCCGGGTCCACGCTGGGCTTCGGATCGACGTAGTAGAACTGGTCGCTCGTCGGCGCCCCGGCGGCGTTCCAGTAGACGCGGTGGGTCCGCCAGGTGAACATCGTCGAGAGGATCCGCGGGCGCGGCAGTTCCCCGAGGTCGAACCACACGTCCCGCGAGGCGAGGCTGGATCGCTCGTGGTAGCCTTCGGCCTCCCCCGACCGGACGTACTCGAGCAGAGCGTCGTGCCCGTTCTCGGCGAGCCAGCGTTTCACCCGGGCTTCGGGGGCCTCCCCGTCCGACTCCACCGTCTCCGCGAGCGCCCGTTGGACCAGGTCGTGCACGTCGAGGACCCGCCACTCCTCCGCCACGTCGTCGGTCACCCGGATCGCGTCCACCTGGCCCGAGGCCTTGAGGAGCGGCGAGACGTAAGGTTCGAGCCCTTCTGCCTCCATCTCCACCGTCCGACCGACGAAGAACGGGTTCGCCCCGGTCTTCACGCCGTAGGTGACGTCGGCGACCGCGGACAGGTCGACCACGTTCGGGCTCGCGCGAACGTCGAAGTAGATCGGCGGGGCGGTGAAGAAGACGTTCCACTTCCGTTCCTCCCGCAGCGCGGCCTGGCGGCGCGTCACGAGGCGGTACTCGTCCGTCGCGTGCAAGCGGTTCGGATCGTGGTCGGCCTCGACGAGCGACGCGATCGCCTCGACGTCCAGTTCCCCTTTCACCCGCAGGAACGTCGCCACGTTGCCGTCCCGTTCGGCGGGATCCGTCTCGCGCCGGAGGATCAGGACGCTCGAATCCACCAGCGCGTCGTCGAACACCTGTCGGTCGAACGTGATCACGGCCCGGATCGCGTAGTGTTCGAGGAGGAACCGCTGGAGGTCCTCGCCGTACCTGGTGTCCAGCCAGCGGTCGCTCGTGACGAACCCCAGGTCCCCGCCGTCCCGCAGGAACTCGGTGGCGTGGGTGAGGAAGTACGCGTAGAGGTCCGACCGGCGCGAGAGGTCTCCGGCGTCGACGCCCTCCGCATCGAGGTGGCGCCGCACGTGGTCCTTGTCGTCGATGTCCTCCTGGCGGACGTACGGCGGGTTGCCCACGACCGCGTCGAATCCCTCGCCCGAGGACGGGCACGGGAAGTCGTCGACCGCGACGTCGAAGAAGTCACCGACGCGGACGTCGACCGCCTCGGGATCGCGATCCCGACTCCGGACCGCCAGGTTGATCCTCGCGAGTTGGGCCGGCACTCGGTTCGGTTCGATCCCGGCGAGACGGCCGGCGATCCCGTCCCGCGGACCGGTCGCGTCGTCCCCCAGCGCGCGGAGCCGGCGGCGGGCGCCGAGGAGGAAGGCCCCGGTCCCGCAGGCCGGATCCAGGACCGCGTCGTCCGCGTCGGTTACCGCGAGTCGGCTGACCAGGTCACACACCGCCGTCGGGGTGTAGTATTCGCCCATCCCCGCGCGCCGGTCGGGTGGGATGATCCCCTCGTAGATCCGACCGAGGACGTCGCCCTCGAAGGTGGTCAGATCCCGATCGTCGAGTTCGCCCACGAACTCGGCGACGGGCTCAGCGATCGGGTCGAGGGGTATCCTCGGCTCGGGCGTTTCGTCGTGATCGAGGACGCCGTTCCCGTCGATCGCCTCACCGACACGATCGAACCACGTTTCGAGATCGGCGCCTGTTCCCTCCGGCGCCACGGTGAGTGGATCGAACTCGTCCTCCCCGGTCCGGGCCGCCTCCGCCGTCTTCGCGGCGAGAACCGCCACGAGGAGACGGCCGACCGCCCGGTCTGCGAATTCCTGTCGTGTTGCCCCGGGCGTCGAAGGATCCGCGGTCGGATCGGTCGCCCCGCCACCTTCGTCGAGGGAGGCTACCAAGCGGGCGGACAGGACATCGTGGATCGCTCGCACGCGGTCGACGAACGCCTCCTCCGGACGATCCCACCGGTTTTCGCCGGCCCGCAATCGTGCAATTTCATCCAGAAGGAGGTTGGCCACTTCCTCGCCGTCGCTCGCCGAGAGCGTCCGCGAACGGCGGTCGAGCGGCCCCGATCCCGTGTGGGTGGCGTCGAAGACGACGAGACGGCCGGTTCCGACCGTTCCGGCCAGGGGTGCGTTGCGCTCGCGGGCGGCGTCGAGCGCTCGACGAACGGCCGGTCGGGCGTACGGATCGTGTTTCCGGCGCCCGACGTCGTCCGTGCCACCTGCGAGGACGAACGCCGGACCGTCGTCCTCGGTGGGGACGATCACGTCCTCCGGTTGGTCGCTCCTCTCGTCGACGGCCGTGGGGATCTCTCCGAACGTCACGGCCCCGCGCTCCGGGTCGGCGTCGATCGCCCGGCGGAGGTGGCGGCCGAGGTCGGCCCGCCCGAACCCTCCGTCCCTGTCCGGCGTCACGTTCGGTGGGTGGTGGCGGCCGTCCCGGATAGAACTACCGACCGGTCCCGACGTTCGCCCGACGAGAACGGGGTGCCTTCTTCGGCGCGATATCGCCCGGTTCGATCTGCCACGGTGGGGGGTTCGGGAGCGGGCGTCGGGTCGTACTCCCGGCGGCGGGTCGAGCTACAGGCCGCCGATCCCCCGGAGGCGACGGGTAAAGGACCGCATCGACTGCGTCACCTCGGCGGGATGGGGCAGCCCCAGCCGGTAGCGGAGGCGATCCTCGCGTTTGGCCGGTTCGAACACGCCGGGCTCGTCGAGCTCCCAGATCCGGGCCGCCCTGGCGGCGCTGCCCGTCCGTTCCACGATCGCGTTGGCGGCAGCGCGCCCGGCCTCGTTGGCCGACTCCATCGACGCCAGGTCGGAGTTCGTCCGGACGTAGTCGGCGGCGAGGGTCAGGTTCCCGATCCCGACGTCCGCCGGCGGGCGGTTCCGGAGCGAGCCGACGGTGTTGACCAGCAGCGGCGAGCGGTTCTCGACGCCGTCGGCCGTCTCGACGATCGCCGGGTCCAGGAACCAGTCCACCAGGAGGTCGTCCCTCAGGGCGGGACCGCCGGCGTCGTCGTCCAGGTGCTCGCGCAACTGGTGCCAGATCTCCGTCGCGATCTCCTCCCGGGTACATTCGCGGGCCGGCTTGCCGTGGAGGGTGCCCGGCGTGTCCCAGTCCGAGGCGATGACCGACAGGACTCCCTCGACCTCGCCCGGCCCGCGGCCGTCGAGGTCGTAGTCCGTCCAGAACTGGCGTTGCGAGATCGAGGTGAGGGCCCAGGGCGAGTCGGCGTAGATCTGGTGCCCCCGCGAGAGATCGACGTCCTCGCGCAGGAAGAACTGGATGCCGTTCATCCAGGCGGTGTCCAGGTGCCGGATTCCCCCGAGTTCTGGGGCCGCGCGAGCCATGTCGGGCGTGACGAACTCGGGCGCCACTTCGACGGGCACTGCCAGAACGTACTGGTCGGCCTCGATCGTCCGCTCGCCCCCAGCGCCGGCCACGACGGCGCCGGTGATCCGGCGGCCGTCGAACGTCAGCCGACGGGCCGGCGCCTCCGCGTGGAGTTCGATCCCGAGGTCCTCGAGGTGGGCGACCCAGGGGTCGATCCAGGCCTCGGAGGTCGGCGCGTTCAGGATTCGTTCGGCGGGTTTCGTCGGATCGAGTTGTCCGAAGAGCAACTGCAGGTATATCGTTCCGATCGTCCGGGCGCTCCCGAGTTCCGGCCGCAACGCGACCAGCGACTGCACCGCGTATCCGAGCCGGTCGCGGAACTCGGGCGACCGGTTGTCGGCGTCGATGAAGTCCCACCACGAAACGTCGTCGAGTTCCCCCTCGCGACGTTCGTCGCAGGCGGTGAGGACGTACAGCAGCCGCTCAAGGAGGAAACGGACGTCGCTCGACGGCAGGTCCTCGGCGAACGCCGGCCGGACCGTCCGGATCCACTCCCGGACGGATTCCGGTTGCCGTGTCGACGCGATCCGGGACGGACCGTCGACGCGGGCGATCAGGGTCTCTTCGGTGGGGACGAGGTTGTCCGCGACCGTTCCGTCCCCGTCCGGAATCCGTTCCATCGTGTCCGTCACGTGCCGGTAGAACGCCGGGAAGAACCGGAACCCGTGCTCGCCGTGCAGGGGTTTCGGGCCGGCGGTGGCGGGCATCGATCTCGCCTTCCCGCCGAACCGCTCGTTGGCCTCGAAGACGGTCACGTCGAACCCACGCTCCGCGAGTTCGTGGGCCGCCGTGAGCCCGCCGATCCCCCCGCCGATCACCGCGACTGAGGTGTCCCCCTCGTTCATTCGTACTGTACGGGAAGGCGTCGAGGGGTATATGCGCTGTACCCAAGTCGATCGGCTCTAAATGAGTCCAGCCGACGACAGCAACGCGACGGCGGCGAGAACGGTCGCGATCACGCTCCCTGCGACCAGGGGTTTGTTCTCCATCGCCTTCTCGTGGATCGGCATCGCCGCGTACTCCTCGCGAAACGCGTTGAGGTTATTTTCGTCGTAGAAGTACTTCCGCTTGAGAGCGAACCGTTCGGTGACGGCGCATCCCGTACAGACCGGCGTTCCCTCCCAGCGCTCGGTTTTGATGTGGTCCGAACAGTTGACACTCCCGCAGTTCCGACAGTAGGTGAAGGTTCCGCCGCCGTCCTCGCCACAATGGACACAGCGGCGAATCCCGTCTTCGGTCGTGACTCTCGACGGGCCGGCCGCGTAGTACTCCAGGGGATACGAGTACCCCTGGAGGTGCGTGGTCTGCCGAACTTCCGGGAGGTAAATGGGCGTGATCCGCTGTACCGAAACGTCCGACCGGTTCGGTTCGCACGTCTTCTCGTAATCGACGTTGTTGTCGCCAGTGTAGTGGACGGTCGTGGTGTGGGCGTTCCGCAACTGCTCGACTGCCCACTCCTTGTATTCGGTTTCGGTTTGCCCGAAGTGCTTGACCCTCACGTCGTCGAACAGTTCGCCGAAGTGGTCCTCGTCGAGACCCGTCGAAGAATGCCAGTTCTCGTGGACGAGGCGTCGAATGGAGTCCTCGAGTCGTTCGGGACGTCCACGATCGGCAAAGAGCGTCAACTGATCTTTCTCGTGGATTTCGTGGATGACTCCCACGGAGGTCTCGAAGACGGCGTCAGTTCTTGCTTCGATCGTGAGGACGGGCTGGAAGGTGACTCGCGAGCGCGGTGCGGGGAGTTCCGCCACTTCGATGTTCTCGATCGTTCCGAACGCCTCGCGGACGGGGTCGTCGAATCGGCCCGTGGGATCGGTCGGACGGAGGGTTTCGTCACAGAGTACCTCGATCCGACCGTTGTAGAGGTCAAGGCCGATCCGTTCGCCGATCTCCCTGAGATCCGTCCCATCGAGCAACTCGATCCGGGGTTCGGATCCGCCGGTTCCGACCTTCTCGGCGTACTCTTCCGCAGGATCGGTGAACGTCCCGGTCGTCACCACCATGCCGCGCTTCGGGCCGTCGTAGTCGTAGGTCGTGACCGCGGAATGCAGTTTCTGAACGACCGGGCGGCCGACCGATCGCTGATGCTTGCATTCGACGATCACGACGCGTCGTCGTCCGTCGACGACTTCCTCCATGAGGACATCCCGTCCTTCGTCCCCGGTTCGGTTCGATTGCCGAACGTTTTCGTACCCGAGGTTGCGGAAGACGTCCTCCATGAGATCCTCGAACTCGAATCCGGAGAGGTCGTCCAATAGGGGCATGCGCTATTGTTGAGTGGTGAACAGGTATTGCCAAAACTATTGTGGGCGTGGGAGCGAGGATCCGGAGTTTTTCCGGCCGAATACATGGAGTCGTGACGGTCCCCGGAACCGAGTGGGATGGCGTTCTTTTTTCCCGGTTCGGACGACAGTGGAGGGCATGCACACCGAATGGACGACGGAGTACGAGGAAACCGACGACCGCAACGAACGATACGCACTGCTCCGTACGGAGATGACGCGGCTCCGGAACGACCTGGTCTCCCAGTATACCGAGGACGGCGAGTTCGATCCGTCCGCCGTCGAGGAGTACTTCGACCCGGAGGCGGTCGCGGACCACGTTCGCGGGGCGAACCGCGAGGTCGAGGGCGACCTCCTCGTCTTCGTGGCGAACGACTTCGGGTTTCCACTCGCGCTCCGGCCCGACGGTACGGATCGGTCGCTCCAGGACGACGTGCGTCGAGGGATCCTCCGGAACAAGTACGACGACGGGGCGACCGACCTGCAGTCGATCCGGGACGACCTGCTCGAGGCGCACTCCGGCATCCACAAGGCCATCGTCGCGGAGCACAGGGGAGACCACGTCCGGTACTTCCTCCCGGAGGGCTCCAATGAGACGACCACCTTCCTGACGGTCCGGGAGATGGTCGGGCTCGTCGACTACACGACGAACAGCGCGCAGGCCGACGACCTGTCGAAAACCTACTGATTTCGGCGGCGGTTCGGCCGTCAGTAGTGGCCCATGACCCCTTCGCGTCGGGCCCACCGCTGACAATAGACGAACGCGCCGAACCCGAGGGCGAGGTAGCCGACGGCCGTCAGGACGAGGACCCCCAGTTCGCCGGTCGGGAGGTTCCAGAGCGCGGTGCCGTTCTTCATCGCTTCCTGGAGGAGCTGGCTCCCCTGGGTCAGGGGGAGCCACTTGAGCATGGGGTACGCACCGACCGGGGCGGCGATCAGCCCGACGAACAGGAACTGCACGAGCTGGAAGGCGTTCTCCACGCGCTTGAACCGGATCGCCAGGCCGCCGAAGAGGAACCCGACGCCGACTGCGGGCGCGAGCGCGAGGGCGACGAGCGGGACGACCGTCAGGGGGTCGAGGGCGAGCGACCGTCCGGTGACCAGCAACATCAGCGCGAGGACGCCCACGCCCCAGAGGGCCGATTCGAGGACGTTCACGACGGTCTTGACGAACATCACCCGGCCGAACCCGAACGGCGACATGAACAACTGTTCGAGCGTGCCCCACTGTGCCTCCCGCGTGACGTTCCACGAGAGCCCCGAGTACGCCATGATGGACAGGCTCCAGAGCAGGTAGCCGACGATGAGGCCCTCGATCGTGTCCTCGATGGCGCCAGGTGCGACCGCCGACCCGCCGTAAAACATGATCAGGAACACGAGGCCGATCGTCCCGAACTGCGAGAGGGTGTTGACCGGATAGCGGATCCGCAACGCGATCTTCTTCCGGAACGCCGCGGCGAAGAACGCGAGATGTTCCCGGAGCCCGACGGCGATGGCGGGGGAACTCGTCGACGGCGACGCTGCCGTCATCGGTCGAGGCCCCCGTTGTCGCTCCCGGTCACTTCGAGAAACACGCTCTCCAGGTCGGGGTCCTGCCCGTCGATGTCCAGCAGGGCGAGGTCCGCGTCCCGGAGCACGTCGAGCACCGCGTACAGCGTGTCGCCGTCGGTGAGCGTCACGTCGAAGGTGACCCGATCGCCCGTTTCGGCCCAGTTCCCGGCGTCGAATCCCTCCTCGAGTCGGTTCCTGGCGGCGGTCGGAACCGGCCCCTCGACGGTGACGCGATACGCCTGCGTCTCGAAGACGCCGACGAGGTCCTCGACCGGATCGTCCGCGATGATCCGGCCGTCGCTGAGGATGACGACCCGGTCGCAGACCGTCTCCACGACGTCCATGTCGTGGCTGGACAGGAGGATCGTCACGGATTCCTCCTCGGCCAGACGGCGCAGTTCCCGCCGGAGTTCGATGGAGGCCTCGACGTCGAGGCCGAGCGTCGGTTCGTCGAGGAACACGACGTCCGTCCCCCTGGCGAGCGTGCAGGCGAGGGACACCTTCTGTTTCTGCCCGCGGGAGAGGTTCTTGACGGTCTCGTCGGCCTTTCCGGCGAGGTCGAACCGATCGAGCAACCGGTCGTGCCGGGTCCGGGTTTCCGAGACCGACTGTCCGCCGAGGGCGGCGAAGAACTCGAGGTTCTCCCGTACCGTGAGTCGCCAGTAGACGTTACGAGCGCCTTCGAGCATCGCGCCGACGTGGTGGTACACGTTTCGGGGGTTCTCCCGGGCGTCCACGCCGGCGATCTCGACCGATCCTCCGGTCGGGAGGACGAGGCCGAGAATCGACTTGATCGCAGTCGTCTTGCCCGCCCCGTTCGGGCCGAGCAGGCCGACGACCTCGCCCCGGTTCACGGCGACGGAGAATTCGTCGACGGCGTTTACCGCGTCCTCGCCACTTCCGTACGTCTTCCGCAGGTCCTCGACGGCCAGGACCGTCTCGCCCTCCGGGCGCGACGGATCGGCGGCGGAGGACGATTCGGTCGTTCGTTCCTCGAATTCAGTCCGACTCATGTCTCGGGGCAGGGACGCACCCCCGTTAATAGTTTGGAGAACGACACTTCTGTTCGATGGATTGCAGAACCCCCTTTCAGTAACTGCGTTGATTGATCCGTGAGTCGCGACGGGAGGGATCGGAGGTCGAACCTTCCGAGAACCGTCCTGAACATTGTCACGATGGCAGCGGCGGTCAACCGCCTCAGGTCCAGGTCTTGCCTCGAATTAGTCGAGCGGGCAACCAAGTAGTAGACTCCATCCCGGTCTCGCCGCGGGTGATCGACGTCACCGGTCGGGCCTATCGTGAAACGGGGCGACGGCGTTCGCCGTGCGAATTCCGGCCGGAACTCAGGAATTACAGCGAGATCCCCGGGTTGACCACGATCAGCGCGACGCCGATCACGATGAGGGCGGCGCCGAGGACCACGCGTCTCGTCACGCGTTCGATGTCCCGAAGGAGGAACGCCGCGAACAGGGCGGTGAAGAGGGGCGCGGTCGCCGAGAGCGGGTCCACCACGACGACACGGCCCAGCCGAAGCGCCGCGAACAGCGCCAGCAGGGCGACGGCGGTGAGCGCGCCACTCAGCGCGAAGTAGCCGTAGGTTCGTCCGGGTGCGTCGAAGACGTCCCGTCTGTCCGCGACGACGCCGTAGGCGGCGAGCGCCACGAGAGCCCCGGTCTCGTTGAGTGCCACCGCCTCGAGGAGCGTGACGTCCGCGAAGGCGTCGAGCCCCCACTTCCGGCCGACGTTCCCCGCACCGAAGGCCGCCGCGGCCGCGAGCGGGAACAGCAGTTCGTACGGTCGCCACCCGGCGACGTCCCCGCCCCGGGAGAGGCCCAGGATCGCGAGCCCGACGACGAGAACCACGATTCCCCCGACGGTGACGGGCGTCACGACCTCGCCCAGGAAGAGCACGGCGAGCAGGCTCGCGAACAGCGGCCGCGTCGAGATGACCGCGCTGTTGATGCTGGCGCCCACGCGGTCGACGCCCGTGAACACGGCCAGGCGACCCAGCGCCGTACCGACCACGCCCGTGCCGAGAAACAGCGCGGCCGCTTCGAGGGTGATCCCGGCGCCCACGGCGAACCCCTGGATCGCCAGCAGGACGCCCCAGTAGAGCGTGGTATCGACCACCACCACGGTGAGGGACGCCTGGAGCGAACTCCCGCCGCCGGCCATCCCCCGCTTGGAGAGGATCGGGCTGAACCCCCAGAGGAGGGCCGGAACCAGCGCCAGGGCGTAGACGAGTTCCATCCGGACGCGTTTCGCGTTCGGAAGGGTATATGTGTCCCGGACCGGGGGCGATCGAACGGGGTCTGTCGGCAGAGCCTGCCCGTTCCGTCTCGATCGAAAAGGGGGTGCCCCACGCGAACGAATCCCGGCCGGCACGGACGTGCCGGGCCGCCGTCGCAACGGGACCACGGCCCGCCCCGGGACCGAAACCGAGGAACGGAAACGTGGCTTGCGAGGATCCTCGCGTGGGACCGGGTGTCGATAGGGGCAGTCCGGCGAACGGAGGGAACTAGAAGGACCGTATTCGGACTACAGCGGCGGTGGTAATTTCCCTATCGACGCCCTGTGTTCGACGTGCAGGGGTTATAAAACGAAACGATATTTTACTTCTACTGTCGCGTTTTCTCGACGTGAAACCGAATCATTTGCCGAATGCATCCCGTTGCAGCACCGCGATTTTTGGCCAATCTGCTTCCCACCGACGACCCCGGGACTGATGACGGTCACACGACCGTTCCAACCGACGACCCCGTGACTGACGGCGGTCACACGATCGGCGATCTACGGGTACTCCCGGACGAGCACGATCTCGCCGTCAGGATCCGTGAGGATGAGCTCGTCACCGTCGTTGTTCCAGATCGCCGCGTCCGAGCCCCAGTACAGCGTGTCGGTCGTGTTCGTTCCGCTGCCCGTCCGGATCGTCACGGTTTCCCCGGGTCCCAGCGAGAACCCCTTCGGGAACGTGAACGCGTGGCCCGCCGCGTCGCCGAGGGTCCATCCGGTCAGGTCGACCGCCGTCGGCCCGGCGTTCTCCAGGACGACGTACTCGTCGTTCTCGTTTTCGTGGTCGTTCCCGATGGCGTCGGCGTGGATATCGGCCACGCGAAGCGACACGCCGCCGTCGGTCACCGCCGTCGCCGGCGTCGACGTCGTTGCCCCGTCGAAGTTCCAGAGGCCCACGCCCTCCTCCCGGGCGGTTCGCTCGGCACTCGCGAACGCGTCGCGCTTCGCGAACGCGGAATCGTACAGCCGGGCGTATCCCTGCTCGATCAGGTGGCGGTTGAAGTTCCTGCCGTCGGCGTAGAGGTACACCAGGAGTCGGCCGTAGGAGCCACGTCGGTCGGCGTCGGGATCGACCGCGATCCGCACGGTGGTCCCGCCGACCCGTGTCCGGGCGAACTCGCTGGCCTTGTGGCCCCAGTCGCGGAGCCAGTCACGGCCCGCGTCCGTGTCGGGAATCCCCTCGAACTCGCCTGGATCGACGGGGACGTGTACCTCGGGCGTATCGACGCCGAGCAGGCGGACGGTCTCGGTGTGACCATCCGGGAACGCCACTTCGAGGGTGTCGCCGTCGACGACGCGCACGACCTCGACGGTCCACTGTTGGCCCACACCTGGCGCGGTGGTCGTCGATCGGGACTGGGTTTGAGAAGGTTCCGTCGGGGAGCCCCCCCGTGTCGTCGTGGGGTCGGCCGGCTGGGTCGCAGTCTGCGTGGGGGACGGGGCGGGACCACCCAACCCGGTGCAGCCTGCCAGCAGGACGACCAGGATCAGGGCAAAGCTGGCACTCGGTCGTCCGGCCGGGCCCACCCTCCTCTCTCCGCCGAAGACGATCGTTCTTCCCCCTCGCTACGTCCGAGTACGCGTGGGCACGGAAAAACTCTCGCCGGCAACGTCGAGAGTGACTCCACAGGGGCGACCCAGTCGTTGCTCCTCGCAAAGCACTCCTGTCCGGTGATAGTACCCGCCGACCAAGGATGACTGTAAACGGTGGTCGTCATCGGACGACGACGTCCCTCCAACTGCTTAGGGCGGGAGTTCCGGACGTGGCGGAACGGGATTGTCGAGTGTAGTACACCCTGACGAACACGTAGCGTTCCAACCGCGGGCTACACGGATACCCTCCTGCAAGATGTCGAAAAACCGTGGAGTACGGGGGTCCGGGGACCGCCAGGCGACCGTGCAATCGAGTTCCCCACCCGCTGTGCCCCTATTACCATGGCCCCGAACAGGGATTATATGGCAAGTGAGAACTCGGAACGCCAATCGGTCGAAGAAATAGAATCAACGATCGGATCGATCAAGAAGATGCTCGCGGTCGGTGCCGTCTTCGCCGCCGTGGGGTACCTGCTGATCGGGGCAGCGTTGTTCTTCGAGTTGACGACGTTTCACCCGTTGCTGGACAACTTCTTCACGTCGTTCCCGGACACCAGTCTTGCCGGCGGGGGCGGCGCGACGCGTGGCGCCGCAATCAACTCCGAACTCGCCTCGATCCACAAGTGGCCCTCGACGCTCCTGTGGCTCAAACTCGGCGGCGTCGGGCACATCCTCATGGGGATCTTCATCTCCCTGGCCGCGATCGTTCGCGCCCTGAGCGTCATGCCCGTGCGGCTGAGCCACGAACTGGAGCGCGCCGGGGAGTAACGCTCACGCCAGCGAGTTGGCGAGAAACGCACGCTCACCACAGACAAGGGAGGGTCCCGATTTTGGGTCCATGATCGGCTTCGACCGGATCGAAACGGACGGCGGAACGCTGGTGATCGGATTCGTGCTGGTACTCGGCGTGCTCTATCGGCACCCGGCGAGTGGAGTGGAAGCGGCCACGGCGGATCCGGCCTCGCTGCTCTATTTCGCCGTGCTTCCAGTTCTCGGACTCGTGACCGGCGTTTACGCCGCCCTCGACGGCCCGTACAGCACGGTTCCCGCCTTCGTCCTCGGCAGCTACCTCGGGGTTTTCGGGCTCGCGCTCGTCTTCGGAACCCTCCTTTCTCCGAACCCGGTCGGGATCACCACATGGATCGGGCTCGTACTACTGGCGCTGGCCGTGGTGGCACTCGTCGCGAGCCTCCTTCGAGTGGCCGCGTCCTTGCGTTTCGGGGGGCTCCGTTCCCTCACGGATTGAGCATCGGTAGCTGTCTCATAGCACTCGTACTCCGGCGAGCATGGTCCCGGCGATCTCCGGGACCGTTCAGACGGGATCCGAGTCGGTCAGGACCTCGACGAGCGCCGGGCCGTCGTGGGCGATGGCTTCCTCGAGCGCGTCGTCGAGATCCGCGTCGTCGTCGACGAGGACTCCGTGGCCGCCGCAGTTCTCCGCGAACTCGGCGAAGTTCGGGTTGACGAGGTCGGTCTGCCAGACGTCCCAGCCGCCGGTGCGTTGCTCCTTGCTGATCTTCCCGAGTTCGTCGTCGTTGAGCAGGACGTGCGTGATGTCCATGTCGTACTTGACGGCGGTCGTGAACTCCCCCATGTACTGCCCGAAGCCGCCGTCGCTGGAGACCGAGACGACCTTCCGGCCCGCGAACCGCGACTCGGGCTCCTGCGTGGCTGCCCACGCGCCGAGGGCCGCCGGGAACGCGAAGCCGATCGAGCCGAGGTAGCCGGACATCAGGACGGACTGGTGTTCCGGCTCGAAGTACCGACCGAAGGCGTAGGTGTTGTTCCCGACGTCGACGGGGACGATGGCGTCGTCGGGGACGAGCCGGGTCATCGCGTCGAAGGCCGTCGCGTAGTTGACGCCCCGTTCGGCCGGGTGGGCTCGCCGGGTCGCCTTCTCCTCCCGCCAGATCTCCCATCGTTCGGCCAGCTCCGCGCGCTGGCTCTCCGCCTCGACGTCGTCGAGCCGCTCGTTCAGCTCCTCGACGGTGACGCCGATCTCCCCCCACACGGGGACGTCGATGCTGTGGAACTTCCCGAGGGTCATCGCGTCGTAGTCGACGTGGATCGTCGGTTTGTACTCGGCGATGCCCGTGTGGTTCGAGAAGCTCGCACCGAAGACGGCCAGCAGGTCCGCCTCGTTCATGAAGTGGCTCGCGATGGGGGTCCCACTTCGGCCGAGCACGCCGCCGGCGAGCGGATGGGAGTCCGGGAGCTGCCCTTTGCCTTTGAACGTCGTCAGCACCGGACAGTCGAACCGGTCGGCGAGGTCGACGATGCCGTCCATCTCGAAGCGGGCCCCGTGGCCGACGACGATGACCGGCCGCTCGGCGGTTTCGAGCAGGTCGACGGCGTCCGCGAGGGCGTCCTCGGGCGGACTGATGTCCCGGTCAGTGATGCGGCCCTCGGGATCGCCAGGGTCCACGTCCTCGGCCGACTGGGTCTGGATCTCGTCGGGGAAGATCAGGTGGGAGACGCCACGTTCGAGGATGGCGGTCTTCGCCGCCCGCGTCGCGAGTTCGGCGTGCTGGCTGTTCGGGAGGACCGTCGCCTCGAACTCGGCGACGTCGCCGTAGGCCGCCTGGAGGTCGACCTCCTGGAAGTTGCCCGTGCCGAGGACCTGCGACTCGACCTGGCCCGTGAGCGCGATCGTCGGCGATCGATCGACGTTGGCGTCCCACAGTCCGGTGAGCATGTTCGTCGCGCCGGGGCCGGCGATCGAGAAGCAGGCCGCCGGACGGCCGGTGAGTTTCCCGTACGCCGACGCCGCGAACGCGCCCGCTCCCTCGTGGCGGACGCCGTAGTACGAGAGGTTCCCTTGGTCGGCCTCGCGGCGCATCGCGTCGGCCAGACCGAGGTTCGAGTGCCCGACGATCCCCCAGACGTGACGGACGCCCCAGTTCACCAGCGTCTGGGCGATCACGTCCGACACGGTTCGCTCGTGGGGTTCCGCCTCCGGAACGCCGACGTAGATGCCGTCCTCCCGTTCCTCGACCGGAAAGGTCCGGACGCAGTCGTCGTGTGGGCCGGGCGTCTCCCCCGTGAGCGGGTCGAAGTCCCACCCGTGCCAGGGGCACCGGAGCCACCCGGTTTCGATCGACCCCTCGCCCAGCGGCCCACCCTGGTGTGGACAGCTGTTGTCGAGGGCGGCGTATTCGCCGTCGTAGTGCGTTACCGCGACGGTGGCGTCGCCACAGGTGACTGGCGTGACCCGCCCCTCGGGCAGTTCCTCGTGTGACAGTGCTCTGTACCACGTCATGCTCCGGTCCGACCCCTCGGAGGGCGAGTCGGCACTCATGCCCTCCGCGTAGCGGTGAGTGGAAATAAATACCATGCCGGGTCTGCAGTCGCGTCTCGCCCCCACGGAAGAGCTATATCCGTGGGGGGAGCGAGACGACGCCCCACTGTCACCGATGGTGGTGGTTCGATCGCGAGGATCGAACCGTGCCGTCGTCAGCGTCGTCGGGGTCCGAACCGGGTTCCGACGACGGGGGCGCTGCTGCTGCAACGACTCCCGTTCGGACGTCCCGGACCACTCAAAAGACGCCAAGCCCGCCGGCGATCAGGCGGACCCCGATGACGGTGAGGAGTGTCAAGACGACGATTCTCCGGGCCCGTTCGCTGACCGTGACTCTGAGGCGCTTGCCGATCGCGACGCCGACGACGGCCGGCACGGCCGCGACGACGGACGCCAGGAGAACGGTCGTGCTCGGGTAGAGGCCGAACGCGCCCGCGAGGGCGACCCGAATCCCATTCAGCCCCAGGAACACCATCGCCACCACGCCCACGAACAGCCCGTGGGAGAGGTCGAAGCTCCGGAGGTACGCGATGAGCTGGACGCCGACGTTCGTACCGCCGAACAGGACCCCGGAGACGCCGCCGACGCCGATCATTCCCAGCCGCGTCTTGCCGACGTCGCTGCCCCCGATAGCGACCCATCCCGGCAACGGGATTCGACGCTGCGCGGTGGCGACGAACCCCAACGTCAGGACCCCGAGGCCGACGCGGAGCGGCGCCTCCGGCACTCGGTCGAGCACGCCCATTCCGACGACGGTGCCGATCAGCGCCGCCCCGATCAGGGGCCAGAACCGCCGGCTGCAGGTCCGGAGTTCCCGTCGCGTGAGGTCCCGCACCAGCGACACGTTCACCGCGAAGATGGGGACGATCATGAACACGACGGCCGTCGCGGGGTCGATCATCGTCGCCAGCGCCATCGTTCCCACCACGGCGAACCCGAAGCCGGCAACGCCGTTCGTGGCCCCGGCGACGAGGACGACGAGGGTGAAGATTGCGATCGTCGCCGACGTGGCTGTCGCGATCATCTATCGTTGCTCTCCCGGGCCTGCGGTTTCAAGATATTGGTGCGTGGTGACGTTCTTCGAGCGGCAGGCGGTCCGTCGGCGGCGGTCTCCGGGATCGACGTGATGAGTTCCGCCGTCGACCGCTCGTTCGATGGCTCCATGGAATTCCGACGGACCCTGTGTCGAGCGGCCCCCTCTCCGTCTCAGTACGTCATGACGTCGTAACCGTCGTCGACGAGCGAACGCATGCTCGGATGGCCGTCGTGGTCGTCGAGGGTTACCAGCCCCGAATCGGCGACCGCCTCCTCGACGCCGAACGCCCCCGAACAGTAGTCACAGACGGCCGTGTCGTCCCGGACCGCCTGGTACAGTTCGTGTTGGTCGCTGTCCTCGTCCTCGAGTTCGGGGATCCACTGGGTTCCGGCCCCGTCGAAGATCAGTTGCAGTTCGTCGTCGTCGCTTTCCGCGAACTCCTTGGCCGTCTCGAGCCCGTTCACGATGCGCCCGAGGTTCTCGTGCCCTTCGGTCCCCGCGAGGATGACCACTGCTGCTTTCGTCATTGTGTCCTCCAGTACCAGCCAGTCGCGTATATCCCGCCCGGGGGTGTGCAACGGGACTGCGTCCGCGACCAACATATATACGCCCTCGATTCCGGTCGGGGCCCGAACTCGCTCGCTCCGCGTGGAACCCGATGGTGGGAGGTCCCCCGATCAGTGCGAATGGCCGCCGTCACCGCGGCTGAACTGCCCCGAGAACCCCCGGTGGACGACCTCCGACAGTGCCGGGTGGATGTGGACGGCCTCGCGAATGTCCTGTACCGAGCCCGTCCCTGCCTTCATCGCGACGACCACTTCCTGGATGAGGTTCGACGCCTCCGGTCCCATGATATGGCACCCCAGGATCTCACCGTCGAGGTCGATGATCGCCTTCAGGAACCCGTCGGCTTTCATTGCGCTACCCCTGGCCGTCTGGTCGTACGCGTAGGTCCGGGTGGCGTACTCCCGCCCGGCCGCTCGAAGCTCCTCCTCGCGTGCGCCCACCCCGGCGACCTCGGGGGAGGCGAACACGGCGAAGGGCATCGCGGTGTAATCGACCGGCGTGAGGTCGTCGCCGAAGAGGTTCCTGGCGACGGCCTGCGCCTCGTGGTTGGCGCTGTGCTTCAGCAGGTACTCGCCGACGATGTCCCCGAGCGCCCACACGCCCTCGGCGGTCGTCCGGAGGTACTCGTCGGTCTCGACGAACCCCCGATCGTCCGTTGCGACCCCCGCCGCGTCGAGGTGTAGCAGGTCCGTGTTCGGGGTGCGCCCGGCGGCGACGAGCAGCTCGTCCCCCGTCGCCGTCACGACGTCTTCGTCGAGTATCCGTCCCCCGCTACCGCCATCACCGTACTCGTACGGCCTGGCTTCGACGGTGATCGTTCCGTCCGTCTCCGAGGCCGCGGTGGCCGCGTAGCCGGTGTGGACCGTGAACCGGTCGGCGTAGCGCTCGGTGAACGCCTCGGCAACCGCCTCGTCGGCTTCCGGCAGCAGGTTCGGCCGCCGCCCGACGATGGTCACGTCGCTCCCGAACGTGCCGAAGAAGTGGCCGAGTTCGGCCGCGATGTACCCGCCACCGACGATGAGGAGGTGGTCCGGCGGCGTTTCCAGCTGCAGGGCTTCGGTGCTCGTCAGGTACGCCACGTCGTCGACGCCGTCGATGTCCGGGATCGAGGGCCGGGTTCCGGCGGCGATCAATACGGTTTCGGCCCGGACGCGGGCGCCCTCGTCGTCGCCGCCGACGATCTCGACCGTCCGTTCGTCGACGAACCGGCCCTCGCCCTCGTAGAGGTCGTGCTGGGACGACGAGCGCAACCCGCGACGGATCGATTCCGAGTCGGAGGCGACGTCCTCGTTGACTTCGCGGACGATTTCCGAGAACTCGACGTCGGTCACCTCGGCGTCGATGTGGAACGCGTCCGCACGTTCGATCGACTCCAACACGTCCGCGTGGTAGAGGAGCATCTTCGAGGGAATGCACCCGCGGTTGAGACACGTCCCTCCGAGGGGCCCCTTCTCGACGACTGCGACCGACTGCCCTTGGTTCACGGCGGCGTTTGCGACGTCCAATCCGGACCCCGTTCCGATGACCAGAAAGTCGACCTCGTTCATGCGCCTCCTATCGGGAGTCGGGCTAATAGTCGTCCGTGATTGTGCAACTCGGGCACACACCCGCGTGTCGGTTCCGGGACGGCAGTTCGACGGCGCGACTCCACGGGCTTCGGTCGCCGACTCGGACGTCCCCGGTTCCCGATCGAAGCGTACGGACCATCGTGAGTCGCCACATGGAAGAACGTCGCGCCGATGGGGGACCCGGGTGAACCGGGCGCGCCAGAAGCGCTCGAATCCGGACGGCGTCCCGGTTCCGGTCACACCACTTCCCGGATCCGTGAGGCGTATCCCTTTTCGCCCCGAGATAGTGATGGTATGCCCCGGAGTTCGTTCCGAACACCCGGCGGTCAGGAGGTCACGGCGGTCACTGCGTCCGAGATGCGGGAAGTCGATCGCGTCGCCGTCGAGGAGGTCGGGCTGGAGTTACTCCAGATGATGGAGAACGCCGGCCGAGTACTCGCGGGGCACGTCCGGGACGTCCGGGACGCCCGGACCGAAGACGGCGAAATCGTCGTCGTCGCGGGGAACGGCGGCAACGGTGGCGGGGGGATGGCCTGTGCGCGGCACCTCGCGAATCGGGACGTCCCCGTTCGGGTCCTGCTGGACAGATCGCCCGGGGAACTGACCGGTGCAGCGGCCCACCAGGCCCGGATCCTCGAGGCGATGGCCGTTCCGAGGACGACCGACGCCGACCGACTCTTCGCCAACGATGGGCCGATCGTTTTCGTGGACGCCCTTGTCGGCTACGGACTGAGCGGCGAGGTGCGACACCCGGCGCGGGACTACATCGACCGGATGAACCACCGGCCGGATCCGGTCGTTTCGCTCGACGTGCCCTCCGGCAGGGATGCCACGACCGGTGAAACCCTGGGCGCGGCAGTAACGCCCGAACGGACGGTAACCCTTGCGCTCCCGAAAACGGGCCTCGAGCCACCCACCGGGACGCTGTATCTCGCGGACATCGGGATCCCCGCGACGGTGTACGACCGACTCGACGTCGACTACGACCCGCCGTTCGACGACCACGACTGGGTCGAACTGGAGCGCTAACGCGCCGGGTGGTCCTCGAGGCATCCGAACGTTCGGTTCTTTCACACACTCGAGCTGGTTACTTACCGTAACCACCCCAATCCACACGCATGACGGATCCCGACGAACCACGCGACGAACGGCCACCGACCGACTGCACGACCACGGGCTCGTTCCGTGACCACGGCATCGGGGACGGCGTCGGTCTCGTCACCCGGACGTATTACCGCCTTCGAGACGACGGCGGACGGGAGTTCGCGCCGACCGAGGCGTTCTTCGACCGGCTCGAGTCGGCGTTCATCTGGGCCTACCTCGGCTCGGTGGACGAACGCGGGGTCCCGAGCCACGTCGAGATGGCCATCGACGACGCTCGGGCGCTCACCCGGGAGGAGTTCGACGACAGCCCGGACGCGGACCTCCGGACGGAGGTCATCCCTGCGTTCTACCGGCGCGCTGCCGAGTTCCATTGCAAGTACCGCGAATAAACCGAACAGATCCGCGACCACGCTCGAAACTCGAATCCGCGGGCCGACTCAAAGCCGGTGGCCGCACGCGCAGTTGCCGATACAGTAGGTGGTCTCCGACCCTTCGGTCCCGATTCCGAGGCGGGCCATCGCGAGGAACAGGCCCGCCGCCGGGTCGCCCTCCGGCCGAACCCGCGCCGACGTGGCCCCGTACGGGCTCGGTCCGACGTCGATTCGTTTCACGACTTCTTCCCGTTCGTGATCTATCACGGCAACCTCGTCGTTCGTCTGGACGGGGACGTAGAGCTTCGTCCGTGACGGGTTCCACGTCCCGACGAACGCCGCCCCTCCGAGGTCGATCCGATCGGTCACGGTTTCGGCCGCCAAATCGACGACGGTCACGTCGTTCGTCCCCGGCGTGAACACGTAGCCACGCTCGGAATCGGGGCCGATCTCGTTCGTGAGCGGGCGGCCCCCGAGCCCGTCGGCCGCCGTCAGTCGGGTTTTTTCTTCGGGATTCGCCGGGTCGGCGAGGTCCCAGATGCTTTCGGTGCCCGTTTCGCCCTCGTCGTGTTCGACGAGCAGCGTCCCCCCGTCCGGCGACGCCGTGGCCATCCACGGTCGCGCCGGACCGTCGCCGACCGGTTCCACCTCGATCTGGGTCTCGACCTCGAACGGGTCGACCCGGAGGACGGTCAGCGTGTCGCCGAAGAGGTCGGGGACGTAGGCGTACTGACCGTCGGGATGAACGGTGACGTCACACGGGCCGGGGCCGTCCCGGTCACCGATCCCGCCCTCCGGCGTCCGGTCGATCTCGGCCGTCACCTCGCCGAAGGCGTCCGACGCCGGATCGGCGTCGACCCTGAACTGCGTGTGGCTGGGTTCCCGGGCGCTGACGACGACGTGGGTCCCGTCCGGCGTCCGCTCGAGCCAGTTGGCCCCGGAACCGGTCCCGATCGACGCCGTCTCCGACAGCGATCCGACCGAGAGCCCACGCACGCCGCGATCGACGTTGAGCCACAGCGAGTCTCCCGGATCGTCGGTCAACGCCGGGCTGTACTGGTTCGACGGAAACGACGAGGAGAGCCCGACCGCTCGCGTCTCGACGACCGCGTCGCGTTCCGGGTCGACGAGGCTCACCGTTCCGTCTCCCGTATTGAAGACGAACACCGTGGCGGCTTGGGCGGCATCATCGCCGCCGTCGCCGCCGTCGCCTCCGAGGCAGCCGGCACTCGCGACGGCGCCGGCAGTGGCCCCGGTCGCGAGCAACCGACGGCGGGAAACCCCGTCGGAAGCGCCGCCCGGGTCGAGCGCGTTCGGGTAGAGAAACGAATCGGAACCGTCGGCGGTCATAGCCGTTCGTACGGCCCGAGGGGCAAATCGCTTCCGACGGCGTGCATCGCGGCCACCCATCCCGCGCCGGCCGATACCGTTCGCGGGAATTCGAGTTTGCGGACCTTCCATCCGCCTTCCGCGTGTGTAACGCCGGTCCACGACCGCGTCGCGGTTTAATAGCTCTCGCACCTCTGATAGCACTGAACTCATGGCATCAGTCATCGCGGGACTCGCGGGCGGTTTGGTTGCAACGATCGTCATGACTATCGTGATGATGGTGATGGGCGAGGGCGGGCCGCCGCCGACGGCGGGACTCGTCTCGAAATTCGCGGGGGGCGATCCCGACGACTACGCGATGCCCGGCATGGCGTTACACCTGATCTACGGGGTCGTCGCGGGCGGCGTGTTCGCCGTCGGCGTTCCGCTGATCGGGCTCGACCTCGGATCGATCGGCGTCGCGGTCGGACTCGGCCTCGCGTACGGCGTCCTCCTCATGATCGGGGGGATGGCCTTCTGGATGCGGACCGTCATCGGAATGGAGCCCGACCGCGACATGATGATGACCTTCGGGACGGTCCACGTCGTCTACGGCGTCGTCCTGGGTGCCTTCCTCGGGGCCGGCATCCTCGCGTGAGGGGGCCTCGAAGGCCTATCGCGATCTCCGCCGGGAGCGTCTCGCACCGTCGCACCGAACCGTGATCCGGAACCGAGCCGTCGGGTTCGGCGCAGTGGTTCTCGGCGTCGGCGTGGTCGTCGTCTCCCTTCCTGACGGAGCGGTGAGACCGACTGTCGTGCCGGGATCGGTTCCACTCCCCGCCGGCGTTCCGGTCGAACGGTTCCTCGCCCACTGGTGGGTGTTCCCCGCGTCGATTTTCTTTTCGATGATCGCGCTCGCGTCCGGCGTCTCGGGAGCCCTGTTTTTCAGCCCGTTCTTCATGCTGATCGTCGGCCTCTCGCCCTCGCAGGCGATCGGTGCGGGCCTGCTGACGGAGGTGTTCGGGATGGGAAACGGGCTGGTGAACTACGTCCGACAGCAGGTCGTCGATTACTCGACGGCGAAGTGGCTCCTGCTCGGCGCGATACCGGCGGTCGTGGTCGGGGCGCTGGCGGCCCACTACGTCCCGACGACGCTACTGAAACTCGCGTTCGGGGTCGGAATACTCGCCCTCGGCGGGTTCCTCGTGTACTACGATCCCCCCGAGGAGCGCGTCCCGGGCGAGGACGAGGGCGAGTTCCTCGAACGGAAGAACACCGGCCGCGGAACGACCACCATCGAAACGACCGACGGCGAGACGTTTACGTACGACACCTGCTGGCGACCGCCCGGGATCGGCCTGGCCATCGCCGGCGGGTTCGTCACGGGCCTCATCAGTGCCGGCCTCCCCGAAGCCACGACCACGCAACTGATCGTCCGGTGTCGGCTCCCGCCCCGGGTCGCGGTCGCGACGAGCGTGTTCGTCCTCGCCATCGCCGCGATCGCCGGCGCGGCGGTCCACGCCCTGGCTGCCACGCCCGTCTGGTACGTCGTCGCGTGGTCGGTCCCCGGCGTCCTGATCGGCGGCACTGTCGGGACGCGGGTGGGAAAGTACGTTCCGAGCGACGTCATGGAATCGATGCTCGGATTCGTCTTTGCGATCGTGGGGCTGGTCGTGCTCGGAAGCGAACTGCTCGCATAGGATCATCCGCCCGACAGGGCGTCCGGCCATCGGTGTATCGCCTTTACACACACGGCGTAGCCCTTTAGGCACTGGTTCCCTGGGGTCCCCTGTACTATGTCTACCGAAGGGTTCGAATTGACGGAACCGGAACTGACGTCGGAGGACCTCCTCGTTCTCGACGACCCACATTTCGCCCCCGACACCGTAGCGGTCGTGACTGGGGCCGCGTCCGGGATCGGCCGGGCGACTGCGGTCGCCCTCGCGGCGAACGGGCTCACGGTCGTCGGCGCGGACGTCGACAACGAGGGACTCGAGGAGACGGTCGGCCTCGCGGCGGACGTGGACGCCCCGGGCGAGGTGCGGCCGGTCCCGACCGACCTCACCGACGACGCCGACGTCGGGGCGATGATCGAGGCCGCCGCCGAACAGGGGGCGCTCCGGTACGTCGCGAACATCGCCGGGATGCAACACATCGCGTCGATCCCGGCGTTCCCGATGGAGAAGTACGACCTCCTGCTGGACGTCATGCTGCGGGCACCGTTCCTGACCGCCAAACTCGCGATGCCACACGTTCGCGCGACCGACGACGGCGTCGGCGCGATCGCCAACATGTCGTCGGTCCACGGGCACTACGCCACCCAGGACAAGCCGGCCTACATCGCGGCCAAACACGGGCTCCGGGGGCTCACCCGGGCGATTGCCGCAGAGGGCGAGGGGACGCTCCGGGGGTTCTCGGTCAGCGTCGGCTACGTCCTGACGCCGCTGATGGTGAATCAGATCGAGGACACCGCCGAGGAGCGGGACATCTCCAAACGCGCGGTCGTCGAGGAGGTGATGCTCGGCCAGGCCCGGACGAAGCAGATGATGACGCCCGCCGACGTCGCGAACCTCTTCGTGTTCGGGTTCTCCCGCCACGGAACGCATCTCAACGGGGGCGACCTGCTCTGGGACGGGGGGTACACTACGACGTATGAGTGACGCGATGTCCGACGGCGACGGCTCCACGAAAGTGGCGATCGCCTGCCAGGGCGGCGGCAGTCACACGGCCTTCACGGCGGGCGTTCTGAAGGGGCTCCTCCGGGAGTGGGACGACGACTACGAGCTGGTCGGCATCAGCGGGACGTCCGGCGGCGCCATCAACGCGCTCGCGACGTGGTACGGGCTGGTCACGGCCGACGAGGACCGTGCCATCGAACTCCTCGACGGGATCTGGGACGATCTGTCGGCCTCGGGGGTCTCCGATCGATTCGTGAACGACTTCGTCGTCGGCGTGTCCAGACTCTGGAGCGCCGGCGTTCCGATGCTCCAGGTCAGCCCGTACGACGTCCCCGGCCCGGAAGTCGGCAAGGACGAAATCCGGGCGGTACTCGAACGGCACATCGACTTCGACGACGTTCCCGATCTCTGTGGCCGGACGACGCCCGAACTCGTCGTCGGAACGGTCAACGTCAACGCCGGTATCTTCGAGACGTTCACCAACGAGGCGGTGACGCCCGAGGCGATCCTGGCGTCCGCGGCCGTTCCGGCCATGTTCGAGGCCGTCGAGATCGACGGCCACTACCACTGGGACGGCCTGTTCTCCCAGAACCCGCCGGTCGACGACCTGATGACGGTCGACACCGACCGGAAACCCGACGAACTGTGGGTGATTCAGATCAACCCGCAGGAACGCGGGGGCGAACCCACGTCGCTCGAGGAGATCGCCGACCGGCGAAACGAACTGGCGGGAAACATTTCGTTGAACCAGGAGCTGAAAGTCATCGAACGCGTCAACGAGTGGATCGACGAGGGGCACCTCCCCGAGAGCGAGTTTTCCAGGACCGAGGTGCGCCGGATCCAGATGGGCGAGACGTACCACTGTTCGACGAAAGTCGATCGGAGTCCGGCGCTCATTCGAGAACTGATGGATCTGGGCGAGCGACGGGCGGCCGAGTTTCGATCGGGATAACGGACGCGGTCGGTGCGACGCCGGTCTGGTGCGTCGATCGTCAGTCCCCGCTATCTATTAGATCCCATGATCGGTAATCGATAACATGGGGATTACGGGGACCGACGCGACGGGGAGCGCAGTAGAACTCCAACTACAGATCCGGGATCGGGATTGTTTCTTCGTCGATGCGTCCGCTGCCGCCGACTGTCGGGTCGAGCTCGAACACATGGTCACCCGCTCCGACGGCCGATTGCTGGAGTATTTCACCGTCGAGGGAGCGGCACCGGACCGGGTCCTCTCGATGGTCGACGGGGCGACGGCCATCGACGACGCGCGACTGATCAGTCGCGGTGTGGACGATGGCCTGTTCGAGTTCGTCGTCTCGGGGCCGTGCGTGACGACGACGCTCGGTGATACCGGAGCCATCGCCAGATCGGTGTCGGCCGACAGCGGTGTTGGGAGTATCCAGGCTGACGTGCCCGCACACGTCGAGGTCAGGCGCGTCGTCGAACAGTTCCGGGACGCGCACCCGAGGTCGGAGCTCACTGCTTGCCGGGATTCCGCCGAAGCGATTCCGATCCGGACCGAACGCGGGGTCCACGCGACGATGGCCGGGGAGCTCACCGATAAGCAGTACGAAGTGCTCCGGACGGCTTACCTGAGCGGGTATTTCAGCTGGCCGCGGCGCACCACGGCCGAGGAGTGTGCGGACGCGCTCGGCATCGCCCAGTCGACGTTCAGCCAGCACATCCGGACTGCCCAGGAGAAGGTACTCGGCCGGCTGTTCGACGACCCCGTCGAGAAGTAGCCCGAGTCTCGGGACGGAAGGGTCCTCGCCGATATCGCTCGGTGAGCCGTCCCGCCCGTGGACGGCCGTCCGGAACGCGGAGGGTAACCGATAATCATCGGCAGCACCGCTTTGCCCGTCTCCACACATTGGTTCACAAGGCAGTTCGCAATACCCATGACAACCACCTACGACGAATGGACGGCGGCACAGGACAGCGCGACGGTCACGGTCGACGACCACGAAGTCGAAATTGCCTACCGGGACGAGGGGACGGGCGATCCCGTGGTCTTCCTCCACGGGATCCCGACGAATTCGTACCTGTTTCGCGACCAGTTCGAGGCGGTCGCAACGGAGCGGCGGGCGATCGCGGCGGACATGATCGGCTACGGGAACTCCGCGATGGAGGACGGGTTCGACCGGTCGATCCGCGCCCAGGAAATCGCGATCAGGGGCCTGGTCGACGAGCTGGGCCTCGACGCGGTAGATTTCGTCGGCCACGACCTCGGCGGCGGCGTCGGCTTACGGTACGCCGCCCGTACACCCGCGGCGATCGATCGACTCGTCCTCTCGAACTCGGTCGCGTACGACTCGTGGCCGATCAAAACGATCACGGACCTCGGGTTGCCCGAGACGGCACGGGAGACGAGCGTCGAGGAACTCCAGGGGATGCTCGACGGACTCTTTCGGGACACGCTCCTGGGCGACGACCACGACGAGGCGTTTCTCGAGGGGATGAAGGCGCCGTGGGCTTCCCCGGAGGGGGTCACCTCCGTCGTGCGCAACGCGAGTGCGACGAACACGTGTCACACGACCGAGGTCGACCCGCGCGAGGTCACCGCCGAGACGCTACTGCTGTGGGGGACCGAAGACGAATTCCAGCCGATCGAGTGGGCGGAACGGCTCGCGGACGACATCGATTCCTGCGAACTGGTCCGCCTCGAAGCCGACCATTGGGTTCCGGAAGATCGAACGGCGGCGTTCACCGATCACCTGACTGACTTCCTGCTCTGACCCGCTCGGTGGGGCCGACGGCGGTTCGACACTGGGTCCTTTTCAGGGCGTTATGACCGCCCGCCCCTCGATCTCCCCGTGTTCGAGCTTTTCGGCCACCGTGTTGACGTCTCCGAGGTCGTATCGGGTGGTGTGTAACTCGACGTCCCCCTGTTCCACCAGCGCGACCAGTTCCTGTAGTTCCGCGAACCGACCGACGATGTTGCCGACGAACGAGAACTCGCCGTTGACCAGTGCCTGGGCCGGTTCGTGTACGTGTCCGCCGTACCCGATGACGTGGTGGTCGCCGCCCGCGGCGGTGATGTCCGGTGCGTATTCCGTCGTGACGTCGGCACCGACGAAGTCGAGGACCTGCGCGGCGCCCGTCCCGTCGGTGACCCCGTTGACGAACTCCCGGACGTCCTCATCTTCGGGGTTTACAGTGTGATCGACGCCGAGGTCCGCGGCCAGTTCGAGCGCCGAGTCCTTCAGGTCGACGGCGGTGATCGTCGCCGCGCTCATCGCGTCGAGGCACTGCACTCCGATGTGACCGAGGCCCCCGACGCCGATGACGACGGCGTGGTCACCGGGATTCAGGTCGTCGACTGCCCTCTTTGCGGCGTGATACGCGGTGATCCCCGCGTCGGCGTGCGGTGCGACGTCGACCGGGTCGACGCCGTCCGGGAGCGGGATCACCGATCGCTCGCCCGTTAGCAGGTAGTCGGCGAACCCGCCGTCGGCCGTCAGCCCGTTGAACGACTGGTTCTCGCAGTACATCGTCTCGCCGAGTCGGCAGGGTCGACAGGTGCCACACGTCTGGACTGGATGGCAGATGACGGGGTCTCCCTCCGAGACGACGTCGACCTCTTCGCCTGTCTCGACGACGCGTCCGGCGTTCTCGTGCCCCAGCGTCAGCGGCAAGTCCTGGTCGACGTACTCGGTCCACATCCCTTCGACGATGTGGTTGTCGGTCTGGCACCACCCCGCGCCCGTGACCTCGACGAGTACCCCGTCGGAGCGTTCGATGGACGGGCGATCGACCGCCTCGACCGTCAGCCCCTCGCTCACGTCGTCCGTGTATTCGTGGAGTCGTGCTGCGTCCATGATACACCCCCAATGATACCGCCAGCCCGCCTAAGGAGTGTGCCGATCACTATCGGTAGAAGGGCTATTGTCGCGTGTCACCACGGTCCAAGAGCCATGTACACGCACAACGGCGAGGACGTGTTCGTGATCGACGGGCACGTCCACCTGTGGGACGCGTCGAAGGAGAACATCGTCCACGAGGGCGGGGAACAGTTCATCCAGTGTTTCTACGACTACCATACCGGATTCACCCCCGAGGAGGAACAGTGGGACATGGAGACCTACAGGAAGTACGGCTCGGAACGGATGGTCCGGGACCTCTTCCGGGACGGCCACGTCGACATGGGCATCTTCCAGCCGACGTACCTGACGGACTTCTACGACGAGGGGTTCAACACCACCGACCAGAACGCGGAACTCGCCGAGGTGTACCCCGAACGGTTCGTCCTGAACGGGAGCTTCGATCCCCGCGACGGCGACGAGGGCATCGAACACCTCGAACGCCTCAAGGACGAGTACGACATCCAGGGCGTGAAGCTCTACACGGCGGAGTGGCGCGGGGACTCGAAGGGTTGGCGCCTCGACAGCGAGGAGTCGTTTCGGTTCCTCGAGAAGTGCGCCGAACTCGGCATCGAGAACATCCACCCGCACAAGGGGCCGACGATTCGACCCTTGAACCGCGACGCCTTCGACGTCGCCGACGTCGACGACGCTGCGACCTCGTTCCCGGAACTCAACTTCGTCGTGGAGCACGTCGGCTTCCCGCGCCTGGACGACTTCTGTCACATCGCCACCCAGGAGACCAACGTGTACGGCGGGCTCGCCGTCGCGGCACCGTTCGCCCAGAACCGCCCGCGGAAGTTCGCCGAGATGATGGGCGAACTCCTCTTCTGGGTCGGCGAGGACAACCTCCTCTTCGGCAGCGACTATGCGATCTGGGAGCCAGACTGGCTGATTCCGGCAGTCATGAACGCGGAACTGACCCCGGAGGAACGCGCCGAATACGGCGTCGAACTCTCGCCGGAAGTGAAACGGAAGTTCATGGGCGAAAACGCCGCCCGCCTCTACGACATCGACATCGAGGAGAAGAAACGACAGTTCCGCGACGACGAGATCAGCCGGGAGTTCGGCCTCGGCGACGACTACAGCGAGGCGTCAGCGGACTGATCATGGAGACGAGAGACTCGGCCGACCCCATCGACTCGTCGGAAGCGGGGTCGGGCCCGGAAACGGGGGAACCGCCGGTCGACCGCGAGGCCATTCGCCAGCGCTTGGACCGCGTCGACGACCCGGAACTCAACAGGTCCATCGTCGAGCTACAGTACGTCGAAAGCATCGACGTCGATGGGGGCGACGTGACCGTCACGTTCGTCCTCCCGACGGCCTGGTGTTCCCCCGCGTTCGCGTGGATGATGGCCACGGGAATCCGCGACGAAGTGGGGGCCCTCCCGGGCGTCTCGTCGGTCACGGTCCGGCTTCCGGACCACATGCACGGCGACGAGATCACGACCGGCGTCAATCGGGGACGGTCCTTCGAGTCGGTGTTCGAGGACGCCGACGACGGCATCGACGCCGTTCGCCGGAAGCTCGACGAGAAAGCACGGTTCGCCCGGCAATACGGTGCGATGCGCGCGCTCCAGGAGGCAGGGCTGGATCCCGCACAGATCGCGACGCTGACGAGGGGTGACGTCGACCTCGAGTTCGGTGCGGACGTGGCGGCCGTTTCCGTCCGCGGCGGCGCGCTCACCGTCACTGCGGACCGCGAACCGCTGGCCGAGTATCTCGCGAAGGCTCGGGAAACCGGCGTCGTCACCGACGCGACCGACCGCCTGTTCGCCGACCGCGACGGCGATCCACTGGATCCGACCGGCGAGACGGTCGAGGACGTCCTGCACGACGCCCGACTCGCGACCTCGAACATCGAGGGCCAGGCGACGATCTGCGCGTCGCTCCACGAGTCCCGGAACGACGTCACCCTCGACTGACCGGATCGGACGGCCGTCGACGACCACGGATCCGATTGATCGCCGGAGTCGGGCGGGCGATCCGAACGGATCGCGATCTATTTTCGACCGCCGGCCAGTTTCGACGCCTCCGGTAGCCGCCGCAGGTGGAGCATCGAGATCGTCCCGAGGGCGGGCCCGATCGCCAGCGGGGCGAACGCCCACTGCCACCCGACGACCTCGGCGACCATCGGGATCAGCTGGATCGAGATCGTTGTGAGGAGGAAGCCGATCGCCGTCTGGAGCGTGAGGGCGGTGCCGACGTACGAGTCCTCGGCGAGTTCCGAGACCGCCGTCGAGAACTGCGCCGAGTCCGCGACGACGACGAAGCCCCAGCCCAGCACGAAAACGGCCAACAGGACCGTCGAGGACCCGAAGAAGACCCCGGCGGCGACGCAGGCGACGCCGCTCAGGAGCATGCTTGCGCTGGTGACGCTCGTTCGGCCGAGCCGGTCGGCGGCCGACCCGGCGACGACGGCGCCCACCCCGCCGATCGCGATGGTGGCGAACGCGAGGACCGAGGCGACCCGCGTCGGGTCGGCGCTCCCGCCGTTAGCGGCGATGCTCGCGGTGAGGTACGCCGGGATCCAGGTCCAGACCGCGTACAGCTCCCACATGTGGCCGAAATACCCGTTGTTCGCCAGCATCGTGCCGCGGTCCCGGAGGATTCGCCCGATCGCACTGGGGTCGAATGGGGCGGCCTCGGCCTGGTACGGCCCCGGCCTGACCGTCAGGACCAGCAGTCCGCCGAGCGTCGCCAGTCCGGCGGCACCGTACAGGACGACCCGTGGACGCCCCACGCCGCCGAGCGCCCGGATGAGGTGCGGGAGCGCGGACCCGATCGTGAGCGACCCGACCAGGATCCCGATCGCGAACCCCCGTCCCTCCTCGAACCAGCCGGCGAGGATCTTCATGCCCGGCGGGTACACCCCCGCGAGGGCCACGCCCGTCAGGAAGCGGAGGGCGATGGCCGGCGCGGCCCCGTCGACGGCGGCGGCGATGGCGGCCGTGCAGACGGCGCCGGCGATCGCGGACCCGGCGAAGAGGTGGCGCGGAGGGACGACGTCGGACAGGGTCAGCGCGGACGACACGAACGCGCCCACGACGAACCCGACCTGGACGGCGATGGTGAGCCAGGCGGTCTCCGACGCCGTCAACCCCCACTCGCCCGCCAACTCCGGCGCGGCCGCGGTCGCGCTGAACCAGAGCGACATGGCCAGCAACTCCGCCGTCGCGACGATCCCGAGGACGCGGCGTCTCGACGAGAGCATGCTCGACACCCGACCTCACAAGCCAGAGGTAGAAAAAGAACCGCTAACGTGCCGGTAACGTCCCCGACCGATTCGAGGCGCTGAGAGGAGTTCCCGGACGGTCCTATGGACGAAGAATCACCATCCCGGTCACGGCCATGACGACGAGGAGGTAGAACGCGGTCCCGACCGCGGCGCTCGTCACGACGACCCGGTCGGGATCGCGCCGGGGCAGCGTGTGGCGAACGAGCGGGACGTCGGTGAGTTCCGGTCGCGTCAGGACGTGGTTCATCAGGACGGCGAACGCCCCCACGAGCAGGGGGCCGAACGTCACGCTGTTCATCAGCCGGAACAGCCACTCCGTGGTGCCCTCGCCGAGCGCGACGGTCGCGACGGGCCCCAGAGTCGTCGACGGGTGCGGGAACACGGGCAGCGCGTCGCCGTAGTTCGCGTAGAGGAACACCACCCCGCCGACCACGATGGCGAGCAGTTTGACGGGGCGCGCCCGACGGGCTGGGAGGAACCGCGGGACGACGAATATCCCGACGAGGAAGATCGCGTTCATCGCGACCCACGGACCGAAGTCCTGCACGGCGAGCGGGAGCCCCGTCGCGAGGATGCCCACGCTGAACCAGTCGAGGCTCATGAAGCGCGTCGTCGGACACGATCCGGCGACGATCTGCGACCGGTGGACCGGGTGGAGCAGGTGGACGACGACTCGGGCGAGCAGGAACGTCGGGACCAGGAGCAGGTACGCGATCAGGCGGACCTGGAGTCCGGCCGGCGTGGCGACGGCGCCGATCGCGATCGCGGTCGAGAAATCCAGGACGCCGTTCACGAACCAGAACGTGAGCAGCGACGGGGCGAACAGGCAGCCGTTCAGTATCGCGGCGAGGTGGCCCGTCGAGTACGAGAACTCCTGCCCGAGGAGGTCGAGGAGGGCGGACCGGAGGTTCCTGCCTAACTCGAGCACTGTATCGAGGCGTTCGCGTGTCGTTTCCGTTTCCATCGCTGGCTGCGTTGTGCGGGATGTTTCGTTTCGCGAACGGTCCCGATACGACGCGTGATCGTCGTCGGTCGGGGCGGCGCGTTCAGTTCGTCAGGTCCTGGACCGCCGCTTCGACGACCTTGCTCAGGGTCGGATGGGCGTGGATCGTGTCGGCGACGTCGTCGACGGTGAGTCCCGTTCGCATCGCGAGCACGACCTCGTGGAGGAGCGTCGACGCCTCGTAGCCGAGGGCCTGCGCGCCCAGGATCTCGCCGTCCGGGGCGGCGAGGACCTTCACGAAGCCGTGGTCGAGTTTCTTCGCGCGGCCCATGGCTGAGTCGGCGTAGTACGCACGCCCGACGTCGTACGGAGTTCCCTCGTCGTCGAGGGCCTCCTGGGTCGCCCCGACGCCGGCGATCTGTGGCGCGGTGAAGATCGCGTGGGGGTTCGCGGAGAGGTCGACCGCGCGGTGCTCCCCGTGGACGGCGTTCGCGATCGTGTGCTCGGTCTCGTAGTCCCCGGTGTGCTTGAACAGCGCGTTGCCGGCGACGTCGCCCTGCGCCCAGACGTTCGTCGCGGTCGTCCGGAGGTACTCGTCGGTTTCGACGAACCCGTCCTCGTCGACCTCGATCCCCGCGGCGTCGAGGTCGAGCGTGTCGCTGTTCGGACGGCGTCCCAGCGCGAGCAGGATCTCGCTGCCCTCGACGGTTATTTCGTCGCCGAATTTCGACTCGGCGCGAACGGCGTGACCGTCCGCGGTCTCCTCGACGGCCGTCACGCGGTGTCCGGTGTACACGTCGTGTCGGTCGGCCGCGATCTCGGTGAACGCCGCGGCGACCTCGCCGTCCTCGCGGGGGAGCAGCGTGTCCATCATCTCGACGACCGTCACGTCGGTCCCCACGGACTCGAACACGTACCCCAGTTCGACGGCGATGTACCCGCCGCCCACGATGACGAGGCTCTCCGGCGGCTCCCGGCGGTAGAGGGCGTCCCGGCTCGTGAGATAGTCGACGCCGTCGAGTCCGTCGATCGGGGGAACGATCGGCCGGCTGCCGGCGGCGACGACGACCTTCTCGGCCGTGACGGCGTCGCCGTCGAGTTCCACCGTTCGCTCGTCGACGAACCGCGTTCGTTCCTTGAACAGGGTGAGGTCGTCCTTCCCGCGGTACCTGGCCTCCATGTCCGCGGCGATACCCCCCAGGAGGTCGTCCATCTCGTCGACGACCGCCGCGTGGTCGACGCCCTCGAGCGTGGCGTCGACGTGGAAGCGTTCGGCTTCCCGGACGTGGGTGACGGCGTTGGCGGCCTGGACGAGCACCTTGGACGGGTTACAGCCCCGATTGAGACAGGTTCCCCCGAGCGGCCCGGGTTCGACGAGCGCGGTGTCGAGGCCCGCGTCCGCCGCCGCTGCGGCGACGTTGTTTCCCGTTCCCCCGCCGACAACGAGGACGTCGAAGTCAGTCATCGGGAGTAGCCGACGGCCCCGCCGGTGAAGAACGTCCCGCGGTGGTTCAGGCGGGTTGCACGGACGCCCCGAGGGCGTTGGAAACGCACGCAGGATTGTCTCCTCCCTGCGAGGTACTGATGGGACGACTGTCCCCCAGTCCCAGGACAGACGTGCGCGGTCGACTGCGACGACGGCCGCTGACGCCCGGGGGCCGATGACCCTTGCTGGCCGCGCTGTGTTCCGGTCGCGGCCGGTCAGTCGTCGGGGAACGAGTCCCAGAACACGTCCGGGAGCTCCCGATCGGGGTTCTCCTCGAGGTAGTCCCGTTTCGTCAGGTTCGCCTCCTCGATGAGCGAGGCCGCTTCGCCGGCCCAGACGTAGAACCCGACGAGCGTCTCGCGGCGCATCCGCTCGAGGTCCACCGAGTGATACACGTTGACGACGCCACCCTCCTCGCGATTGAGCTGGGATCGCTGGAGCAGGCCCAGGTCCACGAGTTTGTTGAGGTACCGGGTGACCGTGCTCCGGTCGTAGCCGAGCGTCTCGGCGACTTCGCTCGCCGAGAGCGGTCCTTCCCCGATGACACACAGGCAGATGTCCAACCCCGCCTTCGGAAGCCCGAACGCGTTGAGGAGTACCTCCTTGACGTCCGGCGGTTTGACGGTCATCTCGTGATCGGTGACGCGCTGCATCGGTTCGCCGTGGCAGACCATCGGCGGGTCGTCGCGACCGAGTGCGAGGACGACGTTGTCGCAGTCGGAGCACTCGAAGACGTCGTAGCGACTGGACGAAGGATCGTACTCGACTTCCCCGCCCTTCCCCGACGATCGATCCGTCTCCTTTTCGGACATTAGCTATCCAACCCCATTTGGTAGGTAATAACATGGCCGTCGGATAAATGCACCCCCTCTCAACGCCCTGAAGGATCCGAGCCCTCCGTCGCGGGGTCGACGATCACCACCTCGTCGACGTCGAGTTCGAGGAGTTCTTCGCCGGTGATCGTCACCCGGACCCCGCCATCCGATTCCCTGCGAGCCAGTTCGCAGGACACCAGGCCGTCCAGATGGGCTTCGATCGCCCGTTCGTCGGCGTCGAGTTCCGCGGCGAGTGCCTGTACGGTGGTGGTTTCGCGGCGCTCCGCGTCGCTGCCGTGGCCGAGTTGCTCCAGAACGGCGAATCTCGTTACGTCCATGACGGGCTTCCCCCGGCCGAGTCCGACCGGACCGGCTCAAACGTTCGTCCCATCGTCGGGGGGTTCGGGACCGATCGGTAGCGAGGGCGGTTCTGTACGTCGATCGCCGTCCCCCGATCGAGTCGTGTTCATGGTTCTATTCCTCGACCCGCCGGCTGATGTCGAGCGTGTAGGGCTCCAGGACGTCGCGGCCCAGGAGGACCGGGTAGGTCATCCCCGATCGATCGGTGATGCTGGCCGTGACCGTCCGCCACCGGCCGTCGAGGTACAGGTCGACGTCGACGAGCGGCCGGGTTTCGGCGTCGTCGCTGGTGCCCGACCGCACCTGCGTCGTGCCGACGAGCGGTCCGGCGCCGATCCGGCCCGCGAGGTCGGTGTCGATGCTCGTCCGCTTCGCCCCCGTGTCGGACTTGGCGACTGCCGCCTCCGAACCGTCCCGACCGTTGATCCGAATCCGCGTGGTGTACCCGAGGACGCCGTCGTCACTCGGCCCTTCGACGACCGGCGGCTTGCAGTCGGGGACCGAATCGTCGAGGGTCGGTTCGAGGTCGACGACCTGCGAGTCGTCGACCTGCCCGCCGGCGCGCTCGATCGCGAGTCGGGCGATGTGCGGGGCCGCCGACACGCCGGTCGCGGCAAACAGCCCCTTGAATCCGGCCGTGGCGTTGACCTCGAGGACGTACCACTCGCCGTCGACCGGCATCAGGTCGACCCCCGCCAGGTCCAGGCCGAGCACGCTCGTCGCCTCCGTCGCGATGCGCCGGGGTTCCGGCCCGAGGTCGTCGGTGACCCCTTCGACGTCGGCCCCGAGCGCGACGTTCGCCCGCCACTCCCCGTCGGGGGCGTGGCGGCGCATCGCGCCCACGATCGCCCCGCCCACGACGTACACCCGAACGTCGGACGGGCGGTCGTCGGGATCGTCCAGGAACTCCTGCACGAACGCGGGTTCGTCTTCGATCAACGGGCCGACCGGATCGCCCGGCGACACGACGGACATCCCCCGGCCGTTGGTTCCGATCGTCCGCTTGTGTGCGGCGTCGTCCGGAAGGTGCTCGTCCCACTCCTCGACGGTCCGTGGGGATCGTCCGAAGTAGGCGTCCGGAACGGGGAGGCCGGCAGCGGCGAGTTTCGCGCCGGCCCGGTACTTGTGGAGGGTGTTCGCCACCGCCAGTGGACCGTTCACGACGGGCGCCGTTTCCCCGTAGAGCGCGGCGAGCTGGAGGTCCTCGAGCGGGCGGTCGCTCTTCGTGAGGAGCAGCCGGTTGACGAGGACGTCGACGGCTGGCGAGAGCTGCACGTCCCCGTCCTCGATCCACGAAGTAACGTTCTCGTCGCGGATCCAGACCGGCTCGTGGCCGAGCCCTCGAACGGCGTTCAGGATCGCTTTCGTTTCCTTGCTGTTGTGGGGACTCAACACGCCGACGCGTTTCGCGCCGGAGGTCGTCATGGAGCCATCGACGCTCGCGGACCGGGTCGTGTCCGTCGTTCCGTCCGGGCGCGACGGGTTGGACGAGGCAGTCATGGGAGTCGCTTGGACTACATCGGGACGATCGGCTATTACGGGTTCGGCGGGCGTGTAACCCAGTTACAACCGCTCTCCCGATTTAAGCCGATAGGGACCACGACGTAGGGACTGATACGAGATGACCGATCAGCAGGCGACGCCGTTCACCTACGATGGCGGTCGGGTCGAACCGGGAGCGACGGCGGAGTTCCGCTTCCCGGTGAGCGAAACCTATCTCGGCGATCCGGTTCGGATCCCGGTCACGATCGTCAACGGCCGACGGCCCGGCCCGACCGCGTTCCTCTCGGCGGGGATCCACGGCGACGAACTCAACGGCATCGAGGTCGTGCGGGAGGTCGCCCAGGAGTGGAGCCACGACGACCTCTCAGGGACCCTCGTCTGTCTCCCGGTGATGAACGTCCAGGGGTTTCAGGCGCAGGAGCGATACCTGCCGATCTACGAGCGGGACCTCAACCGGGCCTTTCCCGGGAAACGGAACAGCACGAGTTCGAACCGGATCGCCCACCGGATCTACCACAACTTCGTCGACCCCTGCGACTTCGGGCTCGACTTCCACACCTCGACCCGCGGCCGGACCAACATGTTCCACGTCCGGGCCGACATGGACGACGAGGGCGCCGCCCGGCTCGCCCGCGCGTTCGGGACGAACCTCATCGTGGCCGGCGACGGGTCCTCGGGGATGCTCCGCCGGGAGGCGACGGAGGACGGCATCCCCACGATCACCCTCGAGATGGGCGAGGCACACCGCTTCGAACGGGCGCTCATCGACCACGCCCTCGACGGCGTTCGGAGCGTGTTCGCCGAGTACGGGATCTATGAGCAAGAAACCGTCCGTTGGCCGGGGTGGCGGACGATCATCGAGGGCTCGAGCGAGAAGACGTGGCTCCGCGCCGACGCCGGTGGCCTCGTCGACATGCGTTACGACCGCGGCGACCTGGTGCACGAGGGGGAGACGATCTGCCGGATCACGAACCCGTTCAAGGCGGACGCGACCGTCGTCGAAGCCCCCTTTACCGGGCTTCTCGTCGGCGTCCTCGAGAACCCGGTTGTGTACCCCGGGAACCCGCTCTGTCACTTCGTCAAAGTCGGCGAGACCCAGGAGCGGATCATCGAGGAGCGGCGTGGGACCCCACACAGGTAAATCGAAACCGTCGGTGTCGGAGGAGTGACCTCCGGGCTTATTGCCGCGCGGGCGTAAGCGGGACGCATGGCCAACCGACTCGTCCGTGCCCGCCCCGTCGAGGGGCGGCTTCCCGAACTCCGGGATCGGCTCGACAGCGGTGAGATCGCGGAACTGGACCCGTTCGGCGTGGCGATGACGACGGCGCTCGACGAGGCCCGGTACGACCCGGACACCGGGGAGGCCGCCTGGGTCGAGGAGGACTACTGTACGCCGCCGCTGGCGATGGAGCGCGAGGCCGTCCTGGACGAGTACTTCCGGGAGATCACGATCGTCGAGGCGGACGTCGACGAGGGCGAGGGGTGGAATCGGCTCGAACACCTGCCCGGTCTGTGGGAGGCTCTCGGTACGGAACCGGAGGGGTAGTCCTCAGTCCCGCAGCGACGCCGGTGGACGGCTCGACCGTCGAGTCCCACTGAAATCGGTCGGCGCGTTGCAGTCGCTCCGGAGGGTCGAGAGTGCCTGTCCGCGGGGTGCGGCTTTCAGGTCGTTGTGACCTGTGGGAGAAAGACCCTTTTCGCCTGGCCACGCACTCGCGCTGCTCCCGTCAGCAGCGCACCGAGAGAGAGTGACAGCAGTTGCATTCAGCACCCGAACCAGTGTCAGCGGGCGACCGACCGGGAACGACGAACCCTCGCCGGACGGGGGTAGCGGTCCTGTATTTTCGACACTGTTGTCGGGGACTGGCGGTCCGTCCCAAACCGAGACGCTCCGGTTGGGAAGTCACCCGTCTCCGAGTTCCCGGCTCTCGATCGCCGCCTTCGCGTTGTCGACCCAGGCTCGAGCCTCGTTTTCGACGTACTTCGTGACGAGTCGATCCGCGATGGATTCCAGCACGTCCGGTCCGGGAAGGTCGTAGACGATTTCGAGCGCGACCCGCGTCTCGCCGTCCTCGGCCTGCAAGTCGTAGACAGCGCGTCCCTCCATCGGACCCGTTACCTCGAACACCCTGCGAGTGGGCGGGTCGAGTTCCACGTCCCTGAAATGGAGGTCCATCGTGACACCGGCGAGTTCGTACGTGAACTCGCCCTCGTAGCCCCCTTCGGACAGGGCCTCGGCGTCAATACTCCGGACTCCCGGGATGATCGTCGGATGATTGGCCGGTTCCCGGAGAAACTCGAAGCACGATTCCCGGGGCGCATCGATGGTGGTCTCGGCTTTCGCGCGCATGGCGTGCGACGTCCGTCCCGAGTCATCAAAAACGTGAGGGGGCCACACGCCGATCACGGACGAACCGCCGACCGCGCCAGCGTATCGTTCCCGGCGAGCGCAACCTCGACAGTACCATCGGGCCGGCGCCGGATCGCGTCATGGGGCACTCCCCCGTCAGGTAGCACCTCTGACATTCCGATATGGTGGCTCTATACGAAAGGTAGAAAGCCAGGGGTGGGATTTGAACCCACGAAATCTCGATTACAAGTCGAGTGCTTGAAACCGGGCCCAAGCTCCCCTGGCGCACCCGGAGGTTATCGGTCGTCCTTTGAGTGCGTATCGCTTTCGTCCGAGAGCGCTTTCTCCATCGTCACCCGGTGCAGGTCGTAGCCGTGGCGGCGATAGAACCGGCGGGCGTCCTCGTTGGCGGCCATGACCTCCAGGGAAACGACGTCCGCGCCGCGCTCCTCGAGGCGCGATTCGGCCGCGGCGAGCAGTTCCGTCCCGACCTCCTCGTCCCGGCGTTCCGGGGCGACGAAGAGGTACGGGACGACCCCGCGGGTCGCCGACAGTTCCAGCCGGCCGCGTTCGATCTTCAACGTGACGAACCCGATCACGTCGTTCCCGTCGCGGGCCACGAGGACGTCGTCGGCGACGATCCGCCGGCCGAGCGACTCGCGGATCGCCTCGCGGCTCCGGTCCGCGCGGACGTGGCTGCCGTGCTCGCGCTGTTCCCGGGCGAGCGTGACCCACGCCTCGACCAGGACGTCGACGTCGTCCAGCGTCGCCGGTTCGATGTCAATCCCCATCCGCGAGGACCGCGGCCGCGGGCAGTTCCTCGCCTGTCAGGAGCGTCAGGGCGGCCCCGCCGCCCGTGCTCACGTGGGAGAAGCCCTCGATTCCCAGGGCACGGAGCGCGGCGGCGGTGTCGCCGCCACCGACGATGCTCGTGTCCACCCGGGTAGCCGCCTCGAAGATACCCCGGGTCCCCCGACGGAACTGTTCGTCCTCGAAGACGCCTGCGGGACCGTTGAGGATCACGGTCCCGGCGTCGGCCATGCGGTCGGCGTAGTCGGCGATCGTCGCCTCGCCGACGTCCATGGCGGCCTCGCCTTCGCGCGGCGGGAGGTCGTCGAGGGGGAGTTCCACGCGCTCGCCGTCGCGCTCGACGGCGACGTCGCTCGGACGGTGAATCCGGTCGCCGTAGTCCGCGAGCAGGCGTTCGGCCCGTTCGATCTCGTCGGCGTAGCCCTCCTCCTCGACGAACTCGCGGGAAGCGTCCCCAAGGTCGACCCCGTCGGCCAGGAGGAACACGTTGGCCACCACGCCGGTCGTCAGGACCCCGTCGGCCAGCCCCCGCTCGAGGACGCTCTCGGCCACGTCGATCGAGTCCGGGACTTTCGCGCCGCCGAGCACGTACAGCCGGGGCGTCGGCGTGTCCTCGATGTTGCCGAGCACGTCGAGTTCGGTCTCCATGATCCGGCCGGCGTAGCTGGGCAGGCGCTCGGGGAACCCGACCATCGAGGGCTGGGACCGGTGCGCGGCGGCGAAAGCGTCGTTGACGAAGGCGTCGAACGCGGGCGCGAGTCGCTCGACGAGGTAGGTTTCGGCGGCCCGGTCGGGGGCGAACTCCATGTACTCCTCGCTGTAAAAGCGGGTGTTCTCGAGGACGACCGCCTCGCCGTCGTCGAGTGCGGCGACCGCTTCGCGGGCCGCGGCGCCGAAGGTGACGTCGACGAAGTCGACGGGCGCGTCCAGGAGTTCGTCGAACCGTTCGGCGTGGGGTTCGAGGGAGGCGAACTCGTCGCCGCCCGGCCGGCCCTGGTGGGCGAGGACGGCCACGCGGGCGCCCCGATCGAGCAGTTCGGCGAGGGTCTCCCGGTGGGCTCGCAATCGGGCGTCGTCCGCCAGTTCCGTCGGCGACGCCAACGGGCTGTTGACGTCGATCCGGACGCCGACCGTCGCGCCGGCGACGTCGAGGTCGTCGAGGGTCCGTATCGTCATGTTGAGGCGTCCGACGGGCCCCGACAAAGGCGTTTCTAAAGGACTCCTGAACGGTCGACGGTCGATGGCGACGGGCGGAACGAGAGCGACAGCGCGGAGTGATCAGACGCCCCGGCAGTCCGCACAGACGAGTTGACCGTTCTCCTCCGCCAGGGAGTGCGAGAGGGCACCGCAGACCTCGCAGATCCCCTGGCGTTCGAACCCGACGCGCTCGCCGGCGCCCTCCCTGGCCGGATTGGCCGACGACGCTCGCGGCTCGTTGCCGGGCGCGGCCGCCTGGGCGCTGGTCGTCGTTCGGACGATCGACCCGGTGGCCGCGATGACGTCGCGCTGGGTCAGGACCCCGACGATCTCGTCGTTTTCCGTCACGAGGAGGTTCCGGATGCCTTCGCGGGTCATGGTTTCGGCCGCCTCGCTCAGCCCCCGGTCGGGATCGACGGTGACGACGGGCTTCGACATGATCGTCGAAATCTCGGTTGTTTCGGGGTCGCGTTCGTCGGCGACCAGGCCGAGGACGTCCCACTCGGTGACGATGCCCACCGGTTCGCTGCCGCGGAGAACGATCACGCAGGCCGATGCCTCGTCGCGCATCAGTTTGACCGCTCCGAGGACGCTGTCGCTTTCGCTCACCCCGACGTATTCCCGGGACATGACCTCCCGGATCGTCACGTCGCTCTCCATGTCCGAGGGTTGGCCGCAGTCGGCCTAAAAGGTACCCCCGCTACATTTAACTCCGCGCTGGCCCAAGTCAGCTAGTCCGCAAATTCGACGCGCGTGCCGTCGTGTCGGCAGGTTTCCAGCGCTTCCTTCGCGTCCATCCCGGCGGACTGTGCGGTCCGGGCGGTGCCGACGCCCACCTTGAGTTCCACGTCGACGGTGTCCTCGACGTGCTCGATCGCGTCGCGGTACTCCCGTTCCGAGAGCGACGGGGCGACCGCAATGACGTTGTCGCCCCCGACGAAAAACGAAAGGGCGTCGTTCGCCCGCCGCATGTACCGCATGAGCGACGCGTAGCCCTGTTCGATGTGGATGAAGGTGTCGAACGCGTTGAGCCGGTCGGTGTACTTCCCGGTGGCGTCGTTGACGTCGAAGTGGGCGATCTGGAGGTCCCGGTCGGCCCGCTCGGCCTCGTCGAGGGTCGTTCCCCGCAGGATTTCGGTGCGATCGACGTCCTGGGCGCTGCCGGCGTCCTGGAGGTGCTCGGTCGCGACCGACAGGGCGTCGACCGGGGAGGAATCGACCCCGATCCCGAAGCTCACGGTGACGGGATAGCGGTTGGCGACGGACTCCTGAATGAGTTCGTGGTCGGCGACGTCGAGGCCGTTGGTCACCGCCATCATGTTGTCGAACCGGGTGAAGAAGACGTAGCCCTCCTCGTTGCCGATCAACTGCGAGAGGTCGGCGTACAGTCGTGACTGGAGGGTCTGGAGGTCGACCTCCCGGCGGGGCGACGGGGTGACGGTCCACGGCCCGTAGTTGTCGATCTGGATGAGAGTGACCTGGGTGTTCGTCACGGTTGCCGTCCGTTCGGGGTCGTCGCGCAAAAGTGATCCGATGCGGACCGGACGGCGGAAGCCGCCGACGGAAGGCGATCAGGCGCGTTTCGTCTCCGGGTCCTCGCCCACCGGGTGGTAGTCCCAGAAGTCGCCCTCGCGCATGGCGTCCCCGACCGCGCGGTGCAGGTCGGGGAACGTTTCGAACTCGTCGGGGTCGACGTACTCGAAGATCTCGCGGAGGGCCACGACGCGCTCGTGATTGATGCGGATCGGGTCGTCGCCGTGCTCGTCGAGGAACTCGTCCGCCTGGAGCGGGAAGTCCTCGTCCTCGTCGACCTTCTTCGCGATGATGGCCATGCCGTACTTGCGGCCACCCTCGCTGCCCTCCTCGCCGTCGGGGTCGTGGGGCCAGTCGTCGCTCATGGCCGGTCCTGTGGTCGGCGAGCACAAATAGCTTCCCGATCCGGGGAGGGTTTGGCCGGATCGGCCGGCCGTCCGTCGCGGCTTCGGTTCGCAATTCCGCCGTCACTCGTCGGCCGGCCCCTCGTTCGAGGGGGCGGCCGCTTCCCGGAGAATCGCGTCCCGGTGTTCGTCCAGCAGCGGTGCCCGCCCGCGTGGTCGGGGGTTCGTCTCGCTCATCTTGATCGGATTGCCGGCGACCGTCACCTCGCGATCGGCCCCCGGTTGCTCGACCGTCGCCAGCATGTCGCGCTTTCGGGCGTGCGGATCCGCGAAGACGTCCTCGACGTCCTGGACCGGTGCGACCGGGACGTCGCCCTCCAGCGCCGCGACGATCGTTTCGGTATCGCGCGCACGCATCCACCCGGCGATTTCCGCTCGCAGGTGGTCGCGGGCCGCCAGGCGGTCGTCGGGCGTCGGGTAGTCCGCGACGAGGGCCGGCCGGTCCATGGCCTCGCACAGCCCTCGCCAGTGGCCGTCCGAGAAGGCAGCGATCACCACGTGGCCGTCGGCGGTCTCGAAGGCGTCGTAGGGGAACAGCGTCGGGTGGGAGTTGCCCTGTCGCGTGAGCACCTCGCCGGTGTAGGAGTAGTAGTACACGGTCCGTTCGCACAGCGACAGCATGGCGTCGTACATCGCGGTGTCGACGTACTGTCCCTCGCCCGTTCGCTCGCGATGGTGGAGGGCGGCGAGGATGCCGACGGCGTGCAGCACCGCGGTGTAGAGGTCGCCGATCCCGGGGCCGGTCTTCGTCGGCGGGCCGTCCGCCGGGCCGGTGATCTCCATCACGCCGCCGAGCGCCTGCGCCATCAGGTCGAACGCGGGGTACGCCTGGCGGTCGGTCTCCCCGCAGCGCGGGTCGCCGTAGCCACGGATCGAGGCGTAGACGAGTTCGGGGTTGCGCTCCGCGAGGGTCTCGTACGAGAGGCCGAAGGACTCCATCGTCCCGGCCCGGTAGCTCTCGATCACGACGTCGGCGTCGTCGACGAGCGCGAGGAAGTCCTCGCGGTCGCCCTCGTCCCGGAGGTCGAGTTCGATCGAGCGCTTCCCCCGGTTGACGCTCTGGAAGTACCCGCCGTACGGTTCCGCCTCGGGGTCGTCCACGTACGGGGGGTTCTCGCGGATGAGGTCCCCGCCGGGGCGCTCGACCTTCACCACGTCGGCGCCCATGTCCGCGAGGAGCATCGTACAGTACGGCCCGGCGAGCATCTGGGTGAGGTCGATCACCCGGAGGTCCGAGAGCGCGCCCATGCGTGCCGGTCCGCGCCGCAGGGACAAAACCTTCCGGTGCAGTATGGTCGGGCGAAAAGGGATCGAAGGAGGTCGAAAGGGGTCGCTTCGACCGCGACGACAACGTATTTCTACCGGCCCGCCGCCGGTTTAGCCATGACCGTCCGCGACGCGATTCGCGACCGCGAACCCGTCACCGCGACCTGGGTCTCGATCGGGCACCCGGCGATCGCCGAGTTGAGCAGCGCGCTGGACTTCGACCTCGTCTTCCTCGACACCGAACACGCCCCGACGGGCGTCGAGACGCTGGAGAACATGCTCCGGGGCGTCGCGGCCGGCGGGGACGCCGCGCCGGTCGTCCGGGTCCCCTGGAACGACCCGGTCCGGATCAAGCGCGTCCTCGACGCGGGCGCGGAGGGCGTGATGGCGCCGATGATCGACACCCGCGAGGAGGCGGAATCGTTCGTCGCGGGCGCCAGGTACCCCCCGAAGGGCATCCGCGGCGTGGCGCCCGTCCGCGCCTCCGGTTACGTGACCCGGTTCGAGGAGTACGTCGAGACGGCCAACGATCGGGTCCTGACGATCGCGCAGATCGAGACCGAGCGGGGCGTGGAGAACGCCGGCGAGATCGCAGCCGTCGAGGACCTCGACGCGCTGTTCGTCGGCCCGGCCGACCTCTCGACCGCCCTCGGGCACTTCGGCGCGCCGGACCACAAGGAGGTCGACGACGCCATCGGGCGGGTCGTCGACGCCGCGCACGACGCGGGCACCGCGGTCGGAACGATCGCGACGGACACGGACGACGTCCCGCGCTGGATCGACCGCGGCATGGACTTCCTCGTCGTCGGCCTCGACGTCGGCTACCTCGCCGACGGCGCCGTCGAAGCCCTGGAGACCTACGAGCGCGCTCTGAACCGGTAGCCACCCGTCGCGGCAGCGGTTTCCGGTGTCTCAGAGCCGGCCGTCGTCGGCCGCGTCGACGAGTTCCGATCCCGCCGCCCGCCAGTCGTCGGCCGCCTCGCGGAACACCCTTTCCGCCCGCTCGCGCGCCTCGTCGACAACGCTCTCCCCGTCGAGTCCCTGCACCTCGCCGTCCTCGACCACCCGCTCCCCGGCGACGAAGACGTCCCTGACTGCGCCGCGGGACGCGGAATAGACGAGGTTCGGGACGGCGGTGTGGAACGGCGCCTGGACCGTCGGCGCGAGGGACGAGTGGGTGGCGTCGATCGTGATCACGTCCGCCGCCTTCCCCTCCTCCAGGGTCCCGATCAGGTCGTCGAGACCGAGGACCCGCGCGCCGCCGGTCGTCCCGACCTCCAGCGCCCGCCAGGCCGGGAAGGCGGTGGGGTCGGCGGCGTCGGTCTTCGCCAGCATGGCGGCGGTCCGGAGTTCCCGGAGGAAGTCGTGCCCGCCGGGGCCGGGCGCCTGGTCGGTGCCGAGCGCGGTGGGCGCTCCGCGTTCGAGGAACTCGACGACCGGCGGGACGACCCCGTCGATGGCGCCGATCGACGAGGGACACCCCACGAATCGGGCGTCGGCGTCGGCGATCCGGGCGCGTTCCGCCGTCGTGGCGTCGTGACAGTGGACGGCGACGAGGCGATCGGACAGGAGGCCGACGTCGTCCAGCACGCCGACCGTCGAGGCGTCCTCGCCGTAGCGAGCCTGCACCTGCAGCCGCTCGCGGCGGCCCTGGGCGACGTGGACGTGCACGTCCCGGCCGTGGTCGCCCGCCCGTTCCGCGACGGTCTCCAGGAGGTCCCGCGGCACCATGTCGAGCGCCTGCGGGCCGTACGCTGGGGTCACGAGGGGGTCGTCCTGGTACTGATCGAACAGGGCCTCGGCGCGATCGAGGGCTGCCCCGCCCTTCTCCGGGTCGAAGGCATAGGGTTCGCGGGCGCCGCGCTCCTCGCGGTCGTCGACGACCGCATTGATCGTTTCGGTCGCCACGACGCGGGCGCCCAGCGGGCGGTAGGCCGACTCGACCAGGTCGCCGACCTCGCCGGCGTACTCGCAGACGGTCGTGACACCCGACAGCAACCCTTCGATCGCCCCCAGACGGGCGCCAGCGATCCGGTCCTCCACGTCCGCGTGACGGGAGACCGGCCCGAGGCCGTCCGTCATCCACTCGATCTCGGGGAGGTCCTGGGCCGCGCCCCGCAGGAGCGTATGGGAAGTGTGCCGGTGGGCGTCGACGAGCCCGGGCATCGTCACCAGGTCGGTGCCGTCGATCCGTCGCTCGGGAGCGCCGTCGAACTCGTGGGCCGGTCCCACGTAGGCGATGTCCGCCCCGTCGAACGCTATCGTTCCGTCGTCGACGATCCCGAGGCCCTCGCCGGCCAAGGTGAGGAGCGTCGTGTTCTCGATCGCACGATCCATTCAGGCTCGCCTCCGGTAGCGATCGTCCATGGAGTGAGGTCCCGTCCCGCGGAGTAATAGCTTAGCCCGCCGGTCGGGTCGGCCGGTATCGGGTCAGTGCGCCGGTTCGGGTTCCGACGAAGCTTCGATCACGTCGGCGATCGATCCGGCGAAGTCCTCGACGTCCTCCCAGTCGGTGTACTCGTGATCCCGCGAGGTGTCGGTCTCCTTCCCCGCGTTCTTGCTGATCCGCTTCATGACGAACCGCTTAATCGGGCCGTACTTCGAGTACTGGACGGCTCCCGGGACGGTCGCCGTGAGGTTCGGATGCCAGCCCGTGTCCGCCAGGAACTCCTCGATGACCGCCTCGGCCACCGCCCGCTCCGCATCGTCCTCGACCGACGCCGTCAGGCTCACCGAGAAGAACGCCGAGGGCAACTCGCCGAGCGCGGCCAGGGCGACGTGGTCGTGGCCGCGTTCGGGAGCCGTCAGGAGCCGTCAAAACGCCTCCCGGCCCACGTCCTCGAGGTGAGTACCGTAGAAGTCCCGCTGGAACGCCATCGCGTCGACTGCCCCGGTCACGGATCCGTCGGCGTCCGGGTCGAGGGCGTCGAGCACCGCACGGGCGGCGTCGGTTTCGATGACGACCATGTCGGCGAACTCGGCCGACGGGCGTGTAAAGGGTCCGGAACTGCGTCAAAAGGCTCGGAGCGACGGTGGGGCTGGGATTCGAACTCGCCGAGACGATCTGCCTCGCTCCGCTCGGCCGCTGCGACTCGTCTGCTCGAACCCCATCGTTTACGCGTCGCTCCTCGCGTACTCGCTCGGAGCGACGGTGGGGCTGGGATTCGAACCCAGGAGGCCTCAAGGGCCACCTGCTCTCAAGGCAGGCGCAATCGTCCGCTCTGCCACCCCACCTCGGTCACTGGTTCTCGGCCCGTCGTTTAAGAGTTGTCGATCACTCGCGGACGAGTTCGGGGCCGCCCTCGCCGGCCACGCTCCGGAGCCCGAGGTCGTCGATCGTCCCTGCCGTGTGTTCGGGAACGGCCCGACCCCCCGTCTGGCGGGCCTCGACGATCGCCACGAGTTCCCGGAGGTCGGCCCCCGTTTCGACCCTCGGGAGCATCGCGACGAAATCCACGTCGAGGCCCGCGTCGCGCGCTCGACGGCTCAGCGTGACGATCTCCGGGGACTGGTAGGCGTCTTCGAAGTCGATCGGTTCCGAGAACCCGGCGTAGTACACCCGGCCGTCGCCCGCCGGACCGAGGACGACCGCGTTCGTCCGGAGTTTCATCGCGGCGCTGTCGACGAGCGTCCGGTCGAGCAGCGGCGCGGTTCCCGGCAGGGCTGCAGCGGTTCTGACGTCGGACTCCTCCCGCAGCAGGTGCGTGATCGTGTTGCCGACCCGCGCCGCGAACGTGGAGCCGACCTGTGGTTCGAAGCGCACCCCGTCGACGTCGTCGAGGGCGTCCGCCGCGACGTCGCGAAGGACGCTCTCGGCGTCTTGGACGCCCGCCTCCTCGGGGAGGTCCTCGGCGGCGCGATAGTTCACCAGGAGGTCCCCGCCGCTCGCCTCGACGGCGCGGAACGTGTCCTTCAGGAACGCTCCATAGAGGGACGCCGCCTCGGCGGCCGACACCGGGGCCGTCGCCGGGAGCTCTTCGAGGACGATCCCGTCGCGTGGTGGCGTCGCGAGCACGGCCAGGACGGTCATGGAACGCCCTCGTGGGGCGACGCCCTTGAAGCCGCCGTTTTTTATGCACCCCCGCCGTCACGCAGCACATGAACTGGCTCCGACTCCTCGGGTGGCTGGCGGCGCTGGTCGTCGCCCTCGGCACGGTGGGTTCCCTGGCGAGTATGGCCAGTCGGACGCTGGTCGGCGCGAGTCCGATCCTCGTCCTGGCCCTGGCGGCGGCGTTCGTGGTCGTCTCGGCGCTCGCGGGCATCCGCTGGGCGGGCGGCGTTTCGACGCCGTACTGGTGAGCCGATCGTTGCCGAACGGGCGAGCGCAGCCGACAGCCCCACCGCCCGGAGAACGAGTTTCGGACGGATAGCTTGCCATTCGGCGGAGCGGGATGCACTTTTGCCGTCCCTTTCCGTATGGCCGGGCATGAGCGACTCGGACTCGTCGAGCGGCGATCCGGAACAGGCACCCGTCGTGAGGGAAGCCCTCCACACCACCCTCGACGTTCCCTTCGAGGACGCCGTTCCGCACGTGCAACTCGAACACGAACTCGCGGGGTTCGAGACCGTTGCGGTGTCCCGACTCGACCACATGATCGAGGGCGTTCTGGAGGAGGAGGTCCCCCGGACCGCGTTGCTGATCGTCTGCCACGCCGAGATCGCGAAGCAGGCCCTGGAGATCGACCCGACGCTGGCGGCGATGCTTCCCTGCGTGACCGGCGTGTACGAGGACGACGACGGGACGGTCCACGTCCACCACCTCTCGACGACGAAGGCGATCCGCGACCTCGGTGCCGCCCCCGGCGACCCGGCGGCGGTCGAGACCCTCGTCGAGATGACCGGCGAACTGATGACCGAGGTCTGGGAGAACGTGAAGCGGCACGCGCCCGAGGGGGAGGAGGAGTCGTGAGGATCCGCTAGTCGCCGCCGTCGCGGTCGCTCAGCCCACCCCGGGCCTTGACGTTCATGATGTTCCGGACGGCGAGATAGATCTCCCGCGGGCTGGTCTTCTCGTCCTCGTCGTAGAGGTCGCTGATCCGGTAGACGATACTGGCGAGTTGCTTGCTCTCGGAGGATTCGCCGCGGACGTCCTCGGCGATCTCCCTGAGGAACCGCACCCGTTCCTCGTCCGGATCGAACCGCGACATTCCTACTCCTCCGACTGCCGGCGACGGTTGATGATCCCCACGTTGTTCGCGACCGTCTCGGTCATCGTGCGGAAGGCGTCGCCGGTCGTCGTGTCGTCGTCCAGCACGATCGGCCGCCCCTCGTCGCCGCCCGTCCGGACCTGCGGATCGAGCGGGATCGACCCGAGGAAGGGCATCTCGTGTTCCTCCGCGAACCGTTTCCCGCCGCCCTCGCCGAAGATGGCGTGCTGGGAGCCGCAGTCGGGGCAGACGAACGTCGCCATGTTCTCGGCGATCCCGATGACCGGCGTCTCGTGGGTGCCGAACATCTCGAGCCCCTTGCGGGCGTCGGCCAGCGCGACCTCCTGGGGCGTCGTGACGATGATCGCGCCGGTGACGGGGACGCTCTGGAGGAGCGAGAGCTGGGTGTCGCCGGTCCCCGGCGGGAGGTCCACGACCATGTAGTCCAGCTCGCCCCACTCGACGATGTCCCAGAACTGGGTGAGCATCTTGTGGACCATCGGCCCGCGCCAGATCACGGGGTCGTCCTCGCCGACGAGGAACGCCATGCTCATCAGCTTCATGCCGTACTTCTCGGGCGGCACGAGGGTCTCGTCGGGGGTCGCTTCCGGCGGTTCCCGGGCGTCCACCATCTGGGGGACGTTGGGACCGTAGATGTCCGCGTCGAAGAGCCCGACCTTCGCGCCCAGGTCCGAGAGCCCGGCCGCGACGTTGACCGCGACGGTGCTCTTGCCGACGCCACCCTTGCCCGACGCGACCGCGATGATGTTCGTGACGTTCGGGAGCACGTCCTCCTCCGGCGAGACGCCCCGGTCGACGCTGGCGGAGAGTTCCGGTTCCAGACCGGCGTCCTGGAGAACCTCCCGCACCCGGTCGGCGATCTCCGTCTCGTGGGGCGAGAACGCCGCCCCGAGCGCGAGGTCGACGTGGACCTCGTTCCCGTCGATCTCGATGTCGTTCACCAGGTTCAGCGAGACGATGTCGTCCCCCAGGTCCGGGTCCTCGACCTCGCGGAGTCGGTCGCGAATCTCGTCGGCGTCCATACCCTCCGTTCGCAGCCACCCGGCGAAAAGGGTTTTGCCAGCGGTTAGTTTCGGCCGTTCGCCCCCGCTCTACGGTCGAGGACGTCGGAAGTGTCGGATGGTAACGATGTTCACGCCCGGAACCGCAATGGGACGTGCTTACGTCGCCGGGATCGAAACCACAACTGGTTGGTTTCGTCGGAATAATGAACCGTCGCTACCAACGGTTCTCGTCACGATGTAATCACGAACGGTTTCATATATCGGATTTCTGTCCGAGAGTTTAAGAACTCGCGCCCACCACGGGGGAGTATGTTGAGTGACCGGTTCGGGCGGGAGGTGACGGGGGTCCGGATCTCCCTCACGGACCGCTGTAACTTCGACTGCGTCTACTGTCACAACGAGGGGCTGGGCGACACGCGGGGGCCCATGGACGCCCGCGATCACGAGATGGACACCGACGACGTCGTCCGCTTTCTCGAGGTCGCCGAGGAGTTCGACGTCGACGCCGTGAAGTTCACCGGCGGCGAGCCGATGCTCCGGGACGACCTGGAGGAGATCGTCCGTCGGACCCCTGACTCGATGGAGGCGTCGCTGACCACGAACGGCACGTTCCTGCCCGGGCGCGCCGAGGCGCTCGTCGACGCCGGCCTCGAACGCGTGAACGTCTCCCAGGACGCCCTGGACCCGGAGGCGTTCGCCGAGTTGACCAAGAGCGGCGCCTACGATCGTGTCCTCGAGGGCGTCCAGGCGGCCGTCGACGCCGGACTCACGCCCGTCAAGCTAAACATGGTCGTCTTCGAGAAGACGGCCGGCTACGTCCCCGAGATGGTCGAGCACGTCGCCGAGAACGAGGGGCTCCGCCTCCAGCTCATCGAGTACATGCCCGAACTGACCGGGCACCCGGAGTGGAACGTGGACATCCAGCGCGTCCACGACTGGCTGGCCGAGCAGGCCGACGAGATCGAGCACCGCGAGATGCACGATCGCCGGCGGTACTGGATCGACGGCGGGATGGTCGAGATCGTCGATCCGGTCGAGAACGAGGAGTTCTGCTCGAACTGCCACCGGGTCCGGGTCACCCACGAGGGCTACCTCAAGGGCTGTCTCAACCGCAACGACGACCTCCGGTCGATGGGCGAGATGACGAAAGACGAGATCCGCGAGACGTTCCGCGCCACCGTCCGCCACCGCGTCCCCTACTACGGCGAGTACATGGTCAAGAACGAGGACGGGGAGTGGGAGGTCAACGAGAAGTACCTGGGAACGGAGTCGCCGGTGCGGACCGCGGCCGCCGACGACTGATCCGCGGCCGTCCGTCGGGAACGCCTTCGGTTGCCGTTCGAGCCGGTTCGGCGCCGGCGACGCCGTCTGCACCGGGATTTGAGAATCAGCTCACGACTCGACGAACGTCGGAAACGTATTGAGGCGCGGGGGTGAACGTCGGACTATGTACGAGAACGTCCTGGTCCCGACGGACGGTAGCGATCCGGCCGCGGCCGCCGTCGAACACGCTATCGACCTCGCCGAGACGTACGGGGCGACGGTCCACGCGCTCTACGTCGGACGGATCGGCGACGCCCCGCCGGGGCTCATCGACGAGGAAGTGGCTAGCGATCCCGGCGGCGAACTCGGGGCGGCGGCGCTCGACCTGGTGAGTGATCCGGCCGAGGCGGCCGGCGTGGACTACCTCGAACGGTACGTTCCGGAGGGGCCGGTCACCGACGCGATACTGGCGTACGTCGAGGACAACGACGTCGATCTCGTCGTGATGGGGACTCACGGCCGGAGCGGGATCGATCGGTTCATCGTCGGCAGCGTGGCCGAGCAGGTCGTGCGCGAGTCGCCGGTGCCGGTCATGACCGTTAGACCGGAGGCCGCGGCCGACTGATCGGGTCAGGCGTCCTCTTCGACGCCGGTGGGCCGCGACGTCGGCTGACGTCCTTCGCGCCGCACCCGGCGACGGACGTAGCGGTAGATCGGGAAGAACCGGTCCTCGAGCCAGCCCTTCACGCTCGCCTTGCCGGCGAACACGATAACCGGAACGTCGGCGTCCGCCGCGAGGTCGACCACGCGATCGGGCGTACTGCCGAACACCCACTGCCGGAGCCGACGGGTCCGCGAGGCGCCCATGATCAGGACGCCCCCGTTTTCCTCGGCCGCGTCCACGAGTCCCTCGGCGACGCTGTCGGCGGTGACGTTGTGAACGTGAGTCGTGATGTCGGCGGTGAGCTGTTCGAGGGTGTCGCCCGGGGGCTCGGGTGATCCTCCGACCCCGACCGGACGGACGTTGATGAGGTGGATCTCGGACCCGGCCTCCCCGAGTGCGTTCACGACCGGGAGCACGCCCATGTGATGTGGCCCGCCGCCGGCCCCGACGTTGACCCGATCGACCGTCGTGTCTTCGTCGACTCCGCTCACGAAGAACACGCCACACGGCGCCTCGAATTCGACCCGCTCGGCGACGTCCTCGTGTTCCTCCGGATAGCCCATGAGGATGAGGTCCGCCTCGTCCTCGCGGGCGGTTTGGGTGATGTCGAACCCGGCGTCGCGGCAGATGTGCCCCTCGACGGCGAACTCGACGCCGAGGTCGGCCTCGTCGAGGGCGTCCCTGATCGCCTCGGTATTGTCGGTCGCCTCCTCCACGGCGACTTCGTTCGGCGTCTGTTCGGGAATCTCGGTGACGTTGAGCACTTGGATGACGGGGTCCTCGCTTCGGGCGCGCGCGATGGTGGCCGCGAGTTTGACGTAGCCCGGAGCCCGGTCCGGCCTGGCGATGGGGACCAGCACCTTGTACCCGCCGTTCGGGACGGCCGCTTCCTCGGTCGCCGGCGGGACCACCTCCTCGAACAGTTCCTCGACTTCGGGCGCCCCACCCCAGACGAGGAAGGCCCCGACGACGCCGATCGTGACCAGGATTCCCACGCCCACGCCGACGGGTGGGAGATTCGTGATCAGCGCCAGGTTGGCCAGGATGCCCAGGATCGGGAGCCAGGGGACGAGTGGGACGCGGAAGGGCCGTTCCATGTCGGGGTAGATCCGCCGCGAGAAGATCAGCGCGACGTTGACCGCCGACAGCGGGAGGAGGAGGTTGAACGTCGCGAACCCGGTGAGGGCAGTCAGGCCCAGGCCCACGTGGAGCGTGAACGGATCCGTGTGGGGCTGGAGCAGGGGGACGTCGACGGTCGGCACCTGCATGTGAACTTCGGGCGTCGGAAGCAGTCCGGCCTCCGGCGAGAGCAAGGTGACGAACAGCAGGATCATCGTAACGATCGTTCCAGTCGCGGCCGTCACGCTCCAGAAGGGGGTTCCGTACTCCCTGTGGATCCGCGAAAACCGTCGCGGGCCGTGACCCTGACGGCCCATGAGCGAACCGATGCCGCTGGCGGCCAGCACGCTCGCGTTGGAGGCGCTGATCATGCTGAATATCGCGCCCGCGACGATCAGGCTCATCCCGATGGGACCGATGAACGCCGAGGCGACCCGGCCCATCGCGGTCTCGCCCTCGCGGGCGATGACCTCGGCGGGGACCGGCGAGTTCACCATCGCGATGATCACGAACGTGTAAAGGACGGTGACGGTGACGATGCTCGCCGCGATGGCCTTCGGGACCGTCTTTCGCGGTTCGATGATCTCCCCGGCACTGGCCGCGATGGCGGAGAAGCCGAAGAACGTGATGAAGGCCATCGAGGCGATCCCGAGGATCGGCACCGGCGACGTCGTGAACTGCCCCGCGAAGTTGCCCACGGTTTCGGCCGGTGGATGGTACGCGAGGGCTCCGCCGATGAAGGCGAGGAGGACCGCCACCTTCGCACCGGTAACCAGCACCTGGAAGGAGCCGCTCTCCTCCGTCCCTTTGGCGTTGAGGACGCCGAGTCCCACGGCCGCCAGGATGCCGACGCTCCCGTGCGGCAGGTGAACCGACGCCGGGATGATGAACCGGCGGAACCATTCGTCCATCGTCGCGAGGTAGAACGCGGTCGTGCCGGTATACCCGAGGAACAGCGACGCGCCGATGGCGTACACGAGGCGGTCGCGCCCCTCGAACGTTCGGGAACTGAAGAGGTACCCGCCCCCGTTCTCGGAATAGATCGACGCGAACTCGGAGTACGTTGCGGCGGTCAGGCCGGCGACCAGCGCCGCGATGACGAACGCGATCACCGCGCTACTGCCGATCTCCGCCACGGCGGTCCCCGAGAGGGAGAAGATACCGGCCGCGATCATCGTGCCGAGTCCGAGTGCGAAGGCGACCCGGAAGCCCAGCGTCCGCGTATGCTCGACCATCGTTCCCCAATATCCGGGTAAGTGCAATATGCTTTGATAAACGGGGTGAGGTCCGATCGACGGGGGACCCGGTCATCGAGTCCGTCTTCGGGCCCGGTCGCGACTTCGACGGTCGCTCCCGGATCTGGACCCTCCTTCGGATCCGTCCGGGGGGCTCGATCGACGGTTCGGTGGTGGGACCGGTCTCGGAACCCGGTTTCCGAAGGCAATTGTGGGAAACGAGGCGGGCACCGGCCCGGTCCCGGTTTCGGGTCCGGTTTCCAGAGGGGATACGGCTCGATGTCGGGGGAACACGCTGGACTCGTTGCGTGCCGATCCCGCCGATCCCGCCGATCCCACGGTTCGCAGCCGAGAAGACGGTTCCGACCGTCCCGGGGGACGGCCATGAACGAACTTCTTCCGCCGGAGCGTTTGTCGAACATTCATTTACCTCGCCGAGCGAGTGTGATCCATGGACGCAGATCCCGGGCCGGTGAGGACGCTCGCCGACGCCGGCGGTGCTGCCGACCGGTCGGACTTTCGGATACTCGTTTCCGTCGCCAACCCGGCCACGTGCGAGAAGCTGATCCGCACTGGATCGGCACTCGCCGCAGCCAACGACGGCGAACTGCTGGCCCTGAGCGTCGCCGTGACCGACGCTCCGGGAGCCATCGATTCGAGCGATCCGGAGGTGGAGTCCAGGCAGGCGGTCGTCGATCGGGCGATGGCCGTCGCCAAGGACGACGAAAACGACGTTCCGACGCGGGGCCTGGTTCGGGCCGCGGAGTCCCCGGCAGCCGGTATCCTGGACACCAGCGAAGCGTACGACGTCGATTGCGTCCTCCTGGGGTGGCACGGCGGCCGGTCGAGCGAGGCGGAGGTCGTCATCGGGAACGTCGTCGACGAAGTGAGCGCGAACACTCGCCGAGACCTGCTCGTCGAACGGGTCCGCGGCGGCATCAAGCCGGTCGATTCGGTTCTGGTCCCGATCGCCGGCGGGATCCATTCGAGCCTGGCGGTTTCGACGGCTCGCGACCTGGCCCTCGCCACGGATGCCAGGATCACCGTCGCGACGGTCGTCGGGCCCGGGGCGACGCCCGGCGAGCGGGACTCGTACGTCGAGATGCTCGAGGAGGCGACCGCGGACGTCGACGACGTCCCGGTCGAAACGCGCCTTCTCGAGGGCGAGAGCATCGCCGAAACGCTCGTCGTCGAGTCCAGGGACTACGACCTGACCGTCATGGGGGCCACCGGAACGGGGTCGCTGGAGGAACTCCTCTTCGACTCGGTGACGGCCAAGGTCGCGAGGGGAGCGTCGGGGCACTTCCTGATCGCGCGGCGATCCGACGCCGGGTCCGGCTCCCGAGCCCGCCGTTTGCTTTCGAAACTCTTCGAGGGTCACGATCCCGGGTGAGGTCCCGCGAACGGCGGGCGATCGTCCGGTCGTGGGGTCGAAACAGTTTGGCCGCACTGAAAACCGTTATAAGCGGGAGGGCGAATCGTACGGACATGCAATCGAGTTCCCCGGAGCCGTCTCGGGACCTTCTCGAACACGTCCTCGTGCCGGTCGCCGAGGACGAGGACGCGAGGGTTACGGCGGAGGCGTTCGTTCCGTACGGGCCCGAGCGGGTCACGGTCGTCTACGTCGTCGAGAAGGGCGATGGAGTGCCGGACAAAACGCCCGTCGAACAGTCCGAGGAAATCGCGACGGAAGCGTTCGACGCCTTCCGGGAGACGTTCCCGGAGGCCGAGGAGGAAATCACCTACCGGCGAGACGTCGTGGAAGGCGTCCTCGACGTCGCGGCTGACGTCGGGGCCAGTGCCATCGCGTTCCGGCCCCGCGGCGGAGGCCGGATCCGCCAGTTGCTCGCGGGCGATCGATCGCTCCGCCTGATCGTCGAGGCGGATCGACCGGTGATTTCCCTGCCGGGTGAGACCGACGAATGACCAGCGACGACGAGGAACTCGCGAAGGACCTCTCGCTCCTCGCCGCACTCACGATCGGGATCGGAACGATGATCGGGGCGGGCATCTTCGTCCTGCCGGGGCAGGCGGCGGCGGCCGCCGGGCCGGCCGTCGCCCTTTCGTTCGTCGTGGGCGGGATCATCTCGCTGTTCACGGCGATGTCGGCGTCGGAACTCGGGACGGCTATGCCCAAGGCCGGCGGCAGCTACTACTACGTCAACCACGCCCTCGGCCCCCTCTTCGGATCGATCGCCGGCTGGGGGAACTGGATGGGCCTGGCGTTCGCGAGCGCGTTCTACACGCTCGGGTTCGGCGAGTATCTCGCGTCGTTCATGCCGATCCCGGCCTTAACGCTGGGTCCCGTGGGGCTAACGTCGTTCCAGGTCGGGGCGCTGATCGCGGGCTTCGCGTTCATCGCCGTAAACTACGTGGGGGCGAAGGAGACGGGTGGCGTTCAGATCGTCATCGTCGTCACGTTGGTCGGCATCCTGACGTTGTTCTCGCTGCTGGGACTCCTCCAGGCCGACGTCTCGACGCTCCGACCGTTCTTCCCGACGGAGACTGGCGGCGTCACGGCAGTTCTGCCCGCGACGGGCCTCGTTTTCGTCTCCTTCCTCGGCTTCGCGAAGATCACCACTGTCGCCGAGGAACTGAAGAATCCTGGCCGGAACCTTCCCCGGGCGGTGATCGGCAGCGTCGTCATCGTGACGGTGATGTACGCCATCATCATGGTGGTCCTGATGGGCGTGATCAACTGGCGACAGCTCGGACCGGAGTTCACCACCACGCCCGTCCTCGACGTCGCAGGGGTCTCGTTCGGGGCGATCGGCGTCGCCGGAGTCGGCGTCGGCCTGCTGACGTTCGCCGGGTTGCTCGCCACCGCGTCGAGCGCGAACGCCAGCATCCTCGCCTCCTCGCGCATCAACTTCGCGATGGGCCGGGACAAACTCATCAGCGCCAAACTCAATGAGATCCACCCACGGTTCGCCACCCCGTACCGGAGCATCGCGGTCACGGGCGGCCTCATCCTGTTGTTCATCGTCGTCGGCAACGTCAAGCCCCTCGCCAAAGCGGGAAGCGTGCTCCACCTCATCGTCTACGGGTTGTTGAACGTCGGACTGATCGTCATGCGGGAGGCGGACGTGGAGGAATACCAGCCGGAGTGGAAGACGCCGCTCTACCCCGTCGTCCCGGTTCTCGGGGCCCTCTCGTCGTTCGGCCTGATCTTCTTCATGAAGCCGCTGTACATCGGCTTGGCGGTCGTATTCGTCGGTGGTGGCGCCGTCTGGTACTTCACTTACGCCCGTGGAACGACGGACAAGCAGGGCATCCTGAGCGAGTTCGTTTTGAACCGACGGGAACGGATGCCCGAGGTCGCCGTCTCTGCTGCCGGAATGGCCAAACCCGACGGCGGGGAGTACAACGTGATGGTCCCGCTCGCGAACCCGGACCACGAGCAGGACCTCATCACGCTCGGCAGCGCGATCGCCAAACAGCGCGGCGGGAGCGTCGACGCGGTCCACATCGTCACCGTCCCGGACCAGACGTCCCTCAGTTACGCGGCCGACCACGTGGAGGAACTCGAGGCGGACTACCACGGCGTCCTCGACGCCGCCGAACGCGACGCCGAGACGTTCGGCGTCGACGTCGAGACGCACACGATCCTCTCGCACCGGTCGTTCGAGGAGATCTTCGACGCTGCTCGAACCCACGAGGCCGACCTCGTGGTCATGGGCTGGGGCCCGCACTCGCACGGACGCGCCGAAAGCCGGATCGACGAACTCACCGAGGACATCCCGTGTGACTTCCTCGTGTTGAAGGGACGCGACTGCGACCCCGGTCGACTCCTGTTGCCGACCTCCGGCGGGCCGCACGCGGAACTCGGCGCGAGGGTCGTCCGCCTCCTTCAAAACGAGTTCGACTCCGAAGTGACGCTCCTGCACGTCGCGGACGAGGGCGAGGACGCTGCGGGGCGGGAGTTCCTGGAGACCTGGGCCGAAGACCAGGGGCTCGGGGACGCCGAACTGCTGGTCGAAACCGGCGACATCGAGACGGCCATCGAGGCCGCGACCGAATCGTGTTCGATGCTCGTCATCGGCGCCACCCAGCGGGGACTCCTCGGCCGCCTCCTGCGCGACTCGCTGGTCCACGAGGTCATCAACGATGTCGAGTGCCCGGTGTTGCTCGCCGAGAAGGCCCGCGACCGGACGTTACGGGAACGCCTGTTCGGCAGCAAGCGGCCCTGAGACGACGCTGTCCTTCCGGAGCCGTACCTTTACGGAAAGTGCCGACGCACCCTCTAGTGAATGACAGAACCTTCGAGTCCTCCGGAATCTGCTGAATCTGCGAGGGGGGACGTGGAAACCGAGCTGTCTCGCGACATGAGCCTCTTCGACATCACCTTCATCGGTGTCGGCGCGATGATCGGGGCCGGCGTCTTCGCCCTCACTGGATTCGCCGCCGGACTGGCCGGCCCGGCCCTCACGCTGGCGTTCCTCCTGAACGGAATCGTCGCACTGTTTACGGCCGTCTCGTACGCCGAACTTGGGGCCGCGTTCCCCGAGGCCGGCGGCGGGTATCTCTGGGTCAAGGAGGCGCTCGTCGATCCCAACGGGTTCTACGCCGGGTGGATGAGCTGGTTCGCCCACGCGGTCGCCTGTTCGCTGTACGCCGTCACTTTCGGGGTCTTCCTCACCGAGTTTCTCGTCTTCGGCGGCGTGCTCCCCGGCGAGTTCGCCCTGTTCGGCGTGATCGACCGGCTGCTGCTGGAAAAGATCCTGGCCGTCCTGATGGTCTCGCTGTTCGCGTACATCAATTACCGGGGCGCCGAGGAAACCGGAAAGGCGGGCGTCGTCGTCACCGGAATCAAAGTCCTCATCCTCGGCGTTTTCGTCGTCTTCGGCATCCTCGCGACCGTCAACACGCCCAACTGGCCCCAGAAGTTCGTGGGGAGTCCCAGGTTCGCGCCGAACGGCATCATCGGGATCATCGGCGCGATGGGGTTCACGTACATCGCGTTCGAAGGGTACGAGATCATCGTCCAGTCCGGCGAGGAGGTGGTCGATCCCGGGGAAAACATCCCGAAGGCGGTGTTCTACTCCCTGGCTATCGTCGTGCCCATCTACATCCTGGTCGCGTTCGCTTCCATCGGCGGGATCGAAGTGACACAGCACCTCATCGATCGCCCGGGCGGCATCCCCGACACGGCAACGCCGGGAGGCGTCCCGACCTGGGAGGCCCTCGGGAACCTCGGCGAACTCGGGATCATCGAGGCCGCCGGCCAGTTCGTCCCCTACGGCGTCCCACTTCTGCTCGTCGCCGGCCTGACGGCCACGATGAGCGCGCTCAACGCCACGATCTACTCCTCCAGTCGCGTGTCGTTCGCGATGGGTCGCGACCGGTCCCTCCCGCCCATCTTCAGCCGCGTCCACGCCGACAAGCGGACGCCCCACGTCGCCATCTTCCTCTCGGCGATCCTCATCGCCGCGATGGCCGTCCTCCTCCCCATCGAGGCCGTCGCCGCCTCGGCGGACATCATGTTCATCCTGCTGTTCGTCCAGGTGAACTGGACGCTGGTCCGAATGCGCAAGACCCACCCGGACCTCCCCCGGACCTACGAGGTTCCCTACATGCCCTGGCCGCCGCTGATCGGCATCGTCCTGCAGTTCATGCTCACGCCGTTCCTGCTGTCGGCGCTGGGGCTGGAGATCGGCCTCGGGCCCGACTCCCACGGGTTCATCGCCCTGATCACGACGGCCATCTGGATGGGCCTGGGCATCCTCCTCTACTACGGCTACTCCGTGCCGATGGAGGAGGAGAAGATCGAGGAGGAGACGCCGACCGTGGCGACCGAACAGGCGCCGGCACCGGAACGTGCCGAGCGCGAGGAGCGAATCCTGGTTCCGATCGCGAACCCGGAGAGCGTCGAGCAGTTGATGCACACGGCGCTGGACGTCGCCGAGGCCCGGAACGCCGACGTCGAGGTCATGAACGTCGTGGCCGTGCCCCAGCAGACGCCCCTCTCCGAGGGGCGTCGGTTCGTCGACCAGCAGCGGGCCGTCCTCGACGAGGCCATCGAGGTGGCGAACGAGGAGAACCCCGACGTCCCGGTCAGCGGCAAGATCCGGATCGGCCACGACGTCGCCCAGGCCATCCTGAACACCATCGAACAGGACGATGCCGACCTCGTGCTGATGGGCTGGCGGGGACGCGGTCGCCGCCGCGATTACGTCCTCGGCAGCAACGTCGACGAGGTGGTCACGAAGGCTCGCTGTGACGTCCTCGTCGAACGGATCGGCCCGGCCGGGAAAGTGGAATCGATCCTGGTGCCGACCGCCGGCGGGCCACACGCCGAGTTCGCCGCCGAGATCGCGGGAGCCATCGCCCGGCCGAACGACGCCCACGTCGAGGTGATTTACGTCCGGACGCCGGGGGGCGAAGACGGCGAGAATGCCGAGGAGATTCTCGACAGGACCGTCGGGCTCATCGACGACGACGTCGACGCCTCCCCGTCGGTCGTCGAGGGCGAGGACGTCGTCGACGCGATCGTCGAACGATCGGCGGAACACGACGTCACGATCATCGGGTCTTCGCGGGAGGGCCTGCTCAAACAACTCGTCTTCGGGGCCATCCCCGAGGAAGTTGGCCGACGAGCCGGGAATACGGTCATCATGGCCAAGCGCCACCTCGGGATCCGGTCGCGAGTGTCGCGCTGGTTCCGGAACCAGCGGTCGTGACCAGTCACCGCGCTCACGCCGTTCGAATTAGTTAAGGACACCCTGATCGACGCCTTTGATATGGCCAGTGGACTCGGATCCGTACCGCTCCCCGAACTGCTCCGTCGATCCGTTCGAAGGCCGGGACCGGTCGGTCCGATCGAACGGAGGGTGATAGCTGAATGAGCGAGGCGGACCAAGAACTGGCACGCGACCTGGGCTTTCTCGAGGCCTACACCATCGGCCTCGGGACGATGATCGGCGCGGGCATCTTCGTCCTGCCGAGCATCGCCGCGAAGCAGGCCGGTCCGGCGAGCATGGTGTCGTTCGCCCTGGGCGGGGTCGTCTCCCTGCTCGCCGCCCTCTCGTTGTCGGAACTGGCGACCGGGATGCCCCGTGCCGGCGGCAGTTACTACTACGTCAACCGGGCCCTCGGCCCGTTCTTCGGCAGCATCGTCGGCTGGGGCATGTGGGCCGGGCTGACCTTCGCCAGCGCGTTCTACATGATCGGGTTCGGACAGTACCTCCTCCCGGGGCTCGGCAGTTACGTCGGCTTTCTCGCCGGGTGGGGCGACCTGGGGATCACCGTCGCTGCGCTGGCGATGGCGGCCCTGTTGACGGGCGTCAACTACTACGGCGTGAAGGAGACCGGGGCGCTCCAGAACGTCATCGTCCTCTCGCTGGTTGCGCTCATCGTCGCGTTTCTCGGCCTGGGGATCCTGAACGGACCGACCGTCCGCGAGTTCAACCCCTTCGGCTGGGGAAGCGTCGCGGCCACGATCGGAACCGTGTACGTGTCGTTCATCGGCTTCGAGGTCATCGCCACCAGCGCGGAGGAGATCAAGAACCCGAGCCGGAACCTCCCGCTGTCGATGATCGCGGCCGTCGTCACGCCGACGCTGATGTACGTCGGCGTGATGTTCGTCTCGACGGGGACGCTCTCGATCGACGCGCTGGCCACTTCGAAGATCCCCGTCGCCGACGTGGCCACCGAGTTCGTCGGGTCGCTCGGTGCGCTGATGATGATCCTCGGGGCCGTTTTCGCCACGATATCGAGCGCGAACGCGAGCATCCTCTCGGCCGCCCGCGTCAACTTCGCGATGGGGCGCGACCGGATCCTCGTCAACTGGCTCAACGAGGTTCACCACCGGTTCCGGACGCCGTATCGGTCGATCACTGTCACCGGGATCGTCACCCTGGTGCTCATCGCGATCGGCGTGGGGATCGGGACGCTCGCCGAAGTGGCGAGTTTCATGTACCTGGTCACCTACGCGCTGGTCCACGTGGCGGTCGTCGTCCTCCGGCGGGCGGATCCCGCCGACTACGAACCGTCGTTTCGAATTCCGGGCGTGCTCTATCCCGTCGTGCCGGTCGTCGGGTTCCTCGCCACGCTGGGCGTCCTCGTCGGCATGAACCCGCTCGTCCAGGGAATCGGCGTGGTCATCGTGGGTGCTGGAATCGGCTGGTACTTCTGGTACGCCCGGGATCGGGCCCCCGCCGAGACCCTGCTCGGTGAAGCGATCGCCCCCGAACCGGAGGCGGTCGCCGACGGGACCGGACGGTACCGCGTCGTCGTCCCCGTGGCGAACCCCGAAACTGGCGCGGACCTGATCCGGCTGGCGGCCGCCAGCGCACACGTCAACGCCGACCGGGAGGCGGAGTTGATCGCCGTCAACGTCATCGAGGTCCCCCGGCAGACCTCGCTCTCCCAGAACATCGCCTTCGAGGAGGAGCGCATCGAGAACCAGCGGGAACTCCTGGAGCAAACCCGTGGCGTGGCCGAGAACCTCGACGTCGGGATCAAAACGCGGGCCATCGTCGGGCGCGACGCCGGGGAGATCATCCTCGACGTGATCGAAGAGGAGGGCGCCGACCACGTCCTGCTGGGCTGGCGGGGGGCCCGGAGCAGGCGGGAACACGTCCTCGGATCCACGATCGACCCGATCGCCTCCCGGGCCGATTGCGACGTGACGCTCGTCAAGATGGGACCCAGGGGGACCCGCGGTCGTGGCGACATGGTCGTCCTGGTCGGGCGGGGTCCACATTCCCCGTACGCGGCGCGCCGGGCCGCCGAGTTCGCCCGGATCGCCCCGTCGGAGACCTCCCTTACTTTGCTCAACGTCCAGGTTCCGGGTGACGAGGACGGCGATTCCGACGCCGACCTGCAGGCTCGCGGCCGGGAGATAATCGAGAGCGTCGCCGATCGCGTGGACTTCGGCGGGATCGGGTACGAGACACGGGTCGTCGTGGGAGACGAAGTCGAGGACGCGCTCCTGGGGGCCGTGGCCGAGTACGACACGATCTGCATCGGCGCAACTCGGTCCGGGGCGGTGTCACAGGCACTGTTCGGATCCATCCCCGAAAGGGTCGGTGAGCGGGCCGAGGGGACCGTCGCCATCGCTCGCGGCCCGGAGGAGTCGCCGCGGTCCATCCGGGAAGCGCTGGTCGAACGGCTCCAGACCGGGGACTGATCACGGTCGGCGTGGCGATGTGCCGGCGACCGCACGGGCGGGGACGGTGATCGCCGGACAATGACGACCATGGCCGTGAAAGGGGAGGAGGCCAGCGGTCTGCGATGTCGTCACAGCATGACGGGGAAAGTCTCAAAAGCAGGGCGTTTATGTGCGCACCGTCGGCAGATGTGCATACATGAACGGCCGGTTCGCCACGATCGCCCGGGACCTGGGCCGTATGCTCCAGGCGCTCGGCGGGCTGGTCTTCGTTTCCATCCTCGTTCCCCTCGTCTGGGGCGAGTTCTACGCGATCCCGGGGCTGCTCGTCGCCGGGGCGGTTCCCCTCGCGATCGGCCGGGTTCTCTGGCGTCGCTACCGGGACGCCCCCGAACCGGGCAAGCTCCACGGGATGATGATCGCCGCCTCGGGCTGGTTGCTCGTCGGGACGTTCGGAAGCCTGCCGTTCCTGCTGATCGCGTGGACCGTCGCCGCCGACCCCTCGGTCCTGTCGATCCCGTCGGCCGTCGACACCGAAACGCTGGCCGCCTTTCGCCACCCGACTAACGCCTTCTTCGAGAGCATGAGCGGGTTCACCGGGACCGGCCTGACGATGACGGACGACGAGAGCGTCCTCCCGCACACGCTCCAGTGGTGGCGGTCGTTCACCGAGTGGGTCGGCGGGGTCGGCGTGATCGTCCTGACGACGGCCATCCTGGCCCGTCCGGGAAGCGGATCGCTCACGCTCTACGAGAGCGAAGCGCGCTCCGAGAAGATCCACCCGAGCATCGTCTCGACGGTGCGGACCATCTGGTGGATCTTCCTCCTGTTCACGTTCTTCTCCATCCTCCTGCTGTGGGTCGCCGGCATGCCACTCTGGGAGGCGATCAACCACGCCATGACCGGCCTCGCGACGGGCGGGTTCTCGGTCACCGACGCCTCGATCGCGACCTACGACAGCGTGGCGATCGACCTGGCGCTGATCCCCGTCATGATCCTCGGGAGCATCGCGTTCCCGATCCACTACCTCGTCCTCCAGGGCGACCTCCGCCACCTCTACGAGGACCTCCAGACCCGGTGGGTGTTCGGGTTCTTCGCGCTCGGGACCCTCCTCCTGGTCGGGTTCCTGCTGAACAACGGCACGTATGCACCGACGAACGGATACGCCCCGGACACCGTTTCGCTGTTCGTCGGCGCGGTCGTCCTCGACGGCGCGGCGGCCGAGGCGTTCACCGCCGCCCGGTACGGCCTCTTCCAGTTCGTCTCGGCGGCGTCGTGCACGGGGTTCCAGACCGCCACCAACCTCGGGACCGCGTGGTCGGCCGAGTCGCAACTGACCGTCGCTCTCGGGATGATCGTCGGCGCGGCGGCGGGGTCGACCGTCGGCGGGATCAAACTGGTCCGGGCGCTGACCCTCGTGAAGGGGACGGTCTTCCGCATCAGGGGCGTGTTCCTCCCCGACTCGGCGATCCGGACGTTCCGGCTCGACGGCCGTGCCCTGACCGAGGACGAGGCGACCCGGGAGTTCGAGGAGGCGGCCATCATCGCGTTCCTGTGGGTCGTGTTTCTGGGCCTGGGTCTCGTCGCCCTCCTCCTCACGGTCCCGTCGTCGTTCACCCTCGAGAACGTCGTCTTCGAGGTGGCGAGCGCCCAGGGGAACGTCGGCCTGTCGACGGGGATCACCGGGCCGGACATGCCGTGGATCGCCAAGCTGGCGCTCGTGTTCAACATGTGGATCGGCCGGCTCGAGATCATTCCGGTTCTGGTCCTTCTGCGTGCCGTCTTCACCCGGCTCGAGGTGTATCCGGCATGAACGGGAAACGGCTCGAACGGATCGAGGACGCGCTCGTCGGACTGCCGGTCGTCGGCGGGATATTCGCCGCCGGCTCGTCGGACCCGATCTACGACCTGCTCATGGTCGCTGGGCCGCTGTTGCTGCTCGTCGTCCGCGTGTTCGGCCGGGGGCCCGTCACTCTCGGGCTGGTAGTGGCCTACCTCCTCGTCTTCGTCGGCTACGTCGTCAACAAGCACCGGCAAGAGGGCCGAATCCGGGCGTAACGGCTGGTACGGGTTCGGGTGACGCCGGACGGAGGTCAAAACACTCACGTAGGGCGACATCCCGGTCTCACGTATGTACGTGATCGTCGTCGGGGCGGGCCAGATCGGGTCGCAGGTGATCGACCTGTTGAGCACGTCCCAGTACGAGATCGTCGTCATCGAAGGGGACCCGGACGTCGCCGAGGAAGCCAGCCGGAACTACGACTGTCTCGTCCTCAACGACGACGCGACGAAGCGCGAGACGCTACTCGACGCCGGGGCCGAGCGGGCGGACGCCATCATCTGCACGACCGACCAGGACGCCACGAACATCATGGTTCTCCTCCTGGCGAAGGAGCTGGAGGTCCCGTCACTGGTAACCGTCGTCCAGAACCCGGATCACATGAACGTCTTCCGCCAGGTCGGCGCCAACGTGCTGGAGAACCCCCAGCGCCTCATCGCCGAGTACCTCGTCCGGGCCGTTCAGCGGCCGTCGATCAAGGACTTCATGGACCTGGCCGGGGACGCCGAGGTGTTCGAGGTCACGGTCGTCGAGGGAGCGCCGATCACCGACCACACGATCCACGAGGCGGCCGAGGAAGGGTTGTTGATGCCCAACGAACTCGTCGTCGCAATCGAGCGCGGGGAGGACGTCATCCGACCGCGGGGCGACACGGAGTTCGAGGCCGGCGACCTGGTCACCGTCTTCTCTAGCGAAGGGGCAACGCCGGAGGTCCTCTACACGTTCACCGGGAAGGAACAGCCCGTCGAGTGAGCACCCCCGGTCGCAACCGTTCGCATCGTTTCGAGTCCGAGGCGAAGAGCGGGAGCGGCGAATCGACCGGGCTGGCGGCGAAATACCGCGGGATCGAGAACGGCCCGGGCGGCGGCGATGCCGCTACAATCTATCGAGCCACGAGTCACTGACTCCACCGCGGTGCGCGGTCAGAATCGTTCGGTCCGCCCGTGAGATCACCTCGTCGGGAACCGTGCCGAACACGAACCGCCGGAGCGGTCCGTCCCGCGGCGCTCCGAGGACCGTCACGTCGAACGGGGACGAGCGGTCCACGATCGCCCGGCGGACGTCGGCCGACTCCAGCAGGTTTCGATCGACCTCCCCGTACGCCGCGACCCGGTCCATTCCCCGCTCCATGATCCGTTCCGCCGATTCCTCGGCGTCGTCGCCCGGTGCGTGAACGTGCAGCAGTTCGAGCGGGGCGTCGTTCTGTCGTGCCAGGGCGAGGCCGACGTCGATCGCCATCCCGGAGTGTGGGCCCCCGGCGATCGGCACCAACACCGAGTCGATCGAGTCGAGGTATTCGATCCCGGTCACCGTGATCGCGTCGCACTCTCCCGGGGTGATGGCTCCGTCGGTCCCGTCGAACTCGCGAAGGGACGGGACGCCCGACCGGGGCCGATCCTCGGCGACGATCGTCGAAACGGAAAACGCGCCCACGACCTCCTCGAGAATCCGTTCCCGATCCTCGCCGACTCGAACGACGCGTTCGATGGTCTGGTCGCTCCGGCACGTATCCTTCGCGTGCCAGACCAGTTTCGCGACGCGCCTGGTTGCCGCCTCGCGGGGGTCGTTCATCCCTTTCCCCGGTTGCTCGCCCTCAGTTACGGCCGCTGCGAGCACTAGGTCCGCGTCGGCGTCGGCGACGAGGTCACACACGATCTCCAGCACTTCTCGCGGGTGGTCGCCGTCGATCGGGAACAGGTAGCGAGGACGGTCGGGGTCCGAACCGCCGGCCGTCCCGTTCGTTGCCGGCCGTTCGTCCGAGCCATCTCCGTAATCGGGCATGACGGACGGTTCGTGCGGCGCCGATTTAACTCCCCTGAACCTTGCGATTCCGTGAGAGGACGAACGCCCTGTCCGGTACACTCCGGCGTGAGAGGCTCCGTCGGAAACGGGTCGCAAGCGGGACCGAAACCATCGACCAAGCGGGGTCCCGTCCGGGTTCGCCAGGCAACGACGGTGGCCGCGGCGTTCGCCCGTCCGGAGCACTCACCCGACCGACCTGGCGACGGCGATCCGGATCGGACCGTACAGGCCGGCCAGCAAGAACGAAGACCCGATCCAGGCGTAGAGGGCTCCAATCGCCAGTCGGATCGCCGGGTACGGGGCGTCGAGGGTGCCCGCGAAGTATCCGAACGCAGTTCGGCCGCCGGCGGTCAGGAGTACGAACCCGATCGCAAACACCAACCCGTAACCGATCAGGCTCGCGATCGATGGACGTTCCTCCGGGCCGCGTGCGCCGTGGGCATCCGTCATGTCCGTTCGACGGCAAGTCCGGGCCAAAAACGTTCCGGGTCCAACCGTGGTCCCGGGTCGTGGTGGCCCTGGCGACGTTGGGAAATTACCTCCGGGACCCCCGCTCCACGTCCTCGTCCGTTTCGTCGTCCGCTCCGGTTGCTCCGGATTCGTCGTCGCTTCGTTCCGGCCCCGATTCCCCCTGGACGTCCGACCGCTCCCGACCGGGCTCATCACGCCGGACGCGTCTCTCTCGACGTCGCGGTTCCCGACGTTCCTGCCGATCCAGAACCACGTGGCCGACGAACCCGCCCACCGCACTGAGGCCGACGGTGTACGCGAGGATCGCGCCGGCGGCAACCAGGAGGATCAGCCCGAAGAACCCCGTCGCAACCGGTTCGGCCTCCGCCAAAGTGACCAGCGACAGGAACCCGAAGACGAACGAGACGATCAGGACCAGCGGCGCCGCCGCCATGAGGCCCGAAATCGCCCCGACCCTGATGCTCTCGTCGCTGTCGCCCTTCTGGAGATAGGCCGCCACGCCCCCGCCGAGGAGCGGCGAGAACGGCACGAACGAGAACACGACGCTCACGACGGCGCCGACGAAGGCGTTCGTCAGCGTACCGGCCCGGGATCCCTTTCGGCGCGGTTCCTCCTCGGCGGCGTCCCTCGAAGTTGCCATACTCTACGTATCAGCTCGATTTACGTAAATCGTCCTACAGCCGGTTCGGGTCGCCTCAGTAGTGCCAGGGTCAGTAGTGCCAGGGAACGTCGGAGAAGTCGGGGTCCCGTCCCTCCACGAACGCCTCGCGTCCTTCCCGGGCCTCGTCGGTCATGTAGGCCAGGCGGGTGGCCTCGCCGGCGAAGACCTGCTGGCCGACCATGCCGTCGTCCGCGAGGTTGAACGCGTACTTCAGCATGCGGATGGCGGTGGGGCTCTTCGCGTTGATCCGCTCGGCCCACTCGAGGGCGACGTCCTCGAGGTCCTCGTGGGGGACCGCCTCGTTGACCATGCCCATCGCCTCGGCTTCCTCGGCGTCGTAGGTCTTCCCGGCGAAGAACACCTCGCGGGCCTTCTTCTGGCCGATCTGACGGGCGAGGTAGGCCGACCCGAACCCGCCGTCGAAGGAGGCCACGTCGGGATCGGTCTGGAGGAACTTCGCGTGCTCGCGGGAGGCGAGCGTGAGGTCGCAGACGACGTGCAAGCTGTGGCCGCCGCCGACGGCCCACCCCGGCACCACGGCGATCACCGGCTTGGGGAGGTGACGGATCCGGCGCTGCACTTCGAGGATGTGAAGCCGACCGACGTTCGGGGGCGCGTCGTCGCCCGTCTCGGTCGGCCCGTCGCCTTCGGTCCCGAGTTCGGCCTCGTCGCCCTCGTACTCGTACCCGGATTCGCCGCGAACGGCCTGGTCGCCGCCGGCGGAGAACGCCCAGCCGCCGTCTTTCGGCGAGGGACCGTTGCCCGTCAGGAGGACGGCACCGACGTCGGTCTGGCGCTTGGCGTGGTCGAGCGCCGCGGCGAGTTCGTCCACCGTTCGGGGCCGGAAGGCGTTGCGCACCGCGGGCCGGTCGAACGCGATCCGAACTGTCCCCGACTCCGTCGCGCGATGGTAGGTGACGTCCTCGAACGCGCCGTCGTCGATCGGTTCCCAGCGGTCCTCGTCCATCAACTCCGAAACCATACGCCACCGTCCGGTCGGGCCGCCCAAATAGGTTCCTGGAACCCCCGGCGGGACGGTCGTCGCCGACCCAACCCTCGGCCGGGACTCGGATCAGCTTGACTGCTCCGCTCCGACGAACCGCACGGGATCTCGTGACCCTCCAGGGACTAACGGTACCGGATCGAACCGAGGATGGAGAAAGCCCCCCGCCGGCAGGTCGCTCAGACTTCCTCTTCGAGGAGGTCGTCGACGTACTGGTTCTCCCAGTCCCGGCGGTCCTCGATCTCCCGGTTGCCGCGTCGCGTCACGACGTAGTAGTTGGTCCGCCGGTCCAGCTGGCCCTTCTCGACCAGCCCCTTGTCGACCAGGGTGTCGAGGTTGGGGTAGAGCCGGCCGTGGTGGATCTCCTTCTCGTAGTAGTTCTCGAGTTCGTCCTTGATTTCGAGCCCTTTCGGTTCGTCGAGTCCAGCGATGACGTAAAGGAGGTCCCGCTGGAAGCCTGTCAGGTCGTACATTATCCCACGCTGTGATAGTATCCGGGATCAATTAAGTCTGTCGTTCGACATCAACCCGTTTCCGACGGGAATGTACCACGTTTTTGGTCGCACCGAACGACGCGCCTCCCCGTCGGTCCGGGCGGAATTGTTGTTCTGACGGCACACGAATGACGTCTGTAACCTTTCCGGTATACTTTCGCGGTTCGCGATCGGTCCGAAATACGCGTGCCGATCGTATAATGCAACCAACACCATCTGGAATTGCCATCAGCGACATACCCGGCCCGGTGTCGCGTCCGATCGTCCGGAAGGCCGAGCGGGAGGTCCCCGACGGCGCCGAGGGATCGGTCGCGCCCCGGAGCTCCCGTGTTAATTCATACCAACCCAGCGAAACGTTTATTCCCTCTCCCACGGGAAGTGGTGGGTACGCGCCCGGCATCGGCCGGGCCGGTGATGCCGAATGATCGCCACGACCATCCCATCGAACCGGACGCCCGCCGACAGCGGCGGGGCCGGTTCGAATCCCGTTGCGCCCGTGCCGTCGGGCTATTCGGGCGGCGAGGGATGGTTCGTGGGTGACGGCGGATCCGATCTCCGCGTTTGCCCCACCCCCGCCGCGTGAGGTGTCCACCGGGGACACGGGCGGTCCGCACGGTTCGTGTCGGACCGTCCAACCGACGGCGGGGGTGGGGTCTCGCGGTGACCACCATTCTCGTCGTCGCTCCGGTGTACCGTAGCGTGGCCAGTGTGGCGAGCGCGGTGCTCCCGCCGGGAGCATCGCCCCAGGCGGCCCCGTCCACGACGGGGCGCGCGTTCGAATCGCGCCGGGAGCCTCAATGGCAGTCCAACAACGGAGTGTCGGCGTCGACGCCGACCTCACGGTTCACGTCCCGCGCAACGACCAAGGCACCCTCGAGGAGGGCGTCGAGCAACGCGTCCGCCGCGTCGACGGCGTCGACCGACTCGAGCGCGTCGAGCTCACGGGCGTCCGCCCGCGACTGAACGACATGGCGGTCGGCGTCCGGGTCGAGGTGGTCCTGGCGGCCGACGCCGCGGATCCCCCGGACGTCGAGGCCGTGCTCGAGGACGGCTTCGGCGTCACCGTCGAGGAGGTCACCCTCGACCGGTAGCGGTCGCCGGGGCGGGCCGGACGCGCACCGCCATCCCGTCCGGATCGCGAATCTGGATCCCGTCCTCGACCGAATCCGTCTCGAAACCGGCCGCTGCGACCCGTTCCCGCACCGCCGCTACCTCCTGGGCGCTCGGAACTACCAGTTCGAACCACGCCAGCCCCCGGCCGGTCGCCGGCTCGGATCGTCCCTGCCAGGTGTTCAGGCCGACGTGGTGATGGTAGTCGCCTGCCGCCAGGAACAGGGCCGAGTCGCCCCATTCCTGCCGGACCCGCAGGCCGATCGCGTCGGCGTAGAACGCCCTCGCCGTCGCGAGTGACGACACTTCGAGGTGGACGTGCCCGATCGTCGTTCCGTCCGGGGCGTTCGTCCTGCCACCTGCGTCGCCGTCGAGGTCGTCGAGGTCGAGCGGCAACGTGTCCATCCGAACGGAGCCGTCCGCCGCGATCGGCCAGGCGTCGCGCGGCCTGTCGCGGTAGATCTCGACGCCGTTCCCCGCCGGATCCGACAGATACAGCGCTTCGCTCACCCGGTGGTCCGAGGCGCCGTCGAGCGTCCAGCGATCCCGGATGCGCAACAGGGCGTCGCCCAGCGCCGCCCGCGATGGCACGCGGAACGCGTTGTGAAAGAGGCCCGCCGCGTCGGGAGCGCGGTCAGGTAGGTCCTGGTCTTCGGAGGCGACGATCAGCGGTTCATCGTCGGTCCCCAGCTCCGCCCTCGTCTCGGTTCGGTGCACCGTTTCGAGACCGACGACGTCACGATAGAACGCGACTATCTCCTCCAGGTCGGCAACCGTGAGGGCGACTCGGCCGGGGTAGGTTTCGGCCGGCAGACCGGCGGCGGTTCGGGTCATAGCCCCGGTAACGGTCGATCACGTATCAATCCTCTCCGGAACCCTCGCCGCATACGGGTCGTTGCCATGCCCCGAAGAGGCCGTATTCGGACGTTTCGATACTACTAACTCCCGCCCTCGGAAAGTACTCACCGAGCCAACCATGAAACTCCACGAGTACCAGGCGAAGGGAGTCTTCGCCGACGCCGGGATCCCGACGCCCGACTCGCAACTCGCGTCGAGCGTCGACGAGGTCCTGGCGGCGGCCGAAGACGTCGGCTACCCGTTGGCGATCAAGGCGCAGGTACAGGTCGGCGGCCGCGGGAAGGCCGGCGGGATCGAACTCGTCGAGAACGACGAGGAAGCCCGCGAGGCGGCCGAGTCCATCCTCGGGATGGACCTGAAGGGATACACGGTCGACCGCGTCCTCGTCGAGGCGGCGGTGGACTTCGTCAACGAACTCTACGTCGGCGTGACGATGGACCGCGGGAAGGGCAAGCCCGTGGCGATGGTCTCGACCCGCGGCGGCGTCAACATCGAGGAGGTCGCCGCAGAGGACCCCGACGCGATCGTCCGCGAACACGTCGACCCGGCCTTCGGGATGCACCCCTACCAGGCGCGGAAGGCCGCCTTCGAGGCCGGCGTCGACCGGGAGATCGCCACCGACGTCGCCTCGATCGTGAAGACGCTGTACGACCTCTGGGACGAGACGGACGCCAGCGAAACCGAGATCAACCCGCTGATGGTCACGGCCGACGGCGACGTGATCGCCGCCGACGCGGTCATGAACATCGACGAGGACGCGCTGTTCCGCCAGCCCGACCTGGCCGAGATGGAGGAGGAGGCGGCCGACCTCGACGAACTCGAGCGCAAGGCCAACGACTACGACTTCGATTACGTCCGGCTCGACGGCGACGTCGGCGTGATCGGCAACGGCGCCGGGCTCGTGATGACCACGCTCGACCTCGTGGACTACTACGGCGGGTCGCCCGCCAACTTCCTCGACATCGGCGGCGGGGCCCAGGCCGAGCGCGTCCGGAACGCGCTGGACATGGTGTTCTCGGACCCGAACGTCGACGCCGTCGTGTTCAACATCTTCGGCGGCATCACCCGCGGCGACGAGGTCGCCCGGGGCATCAACGAGGCGCTCCGCGAGTTCGACGAGATCGAGGTTCCCGTCGTGGTCCGACTCGCCGGAACCAACGCCGAGGAAGGCATGGAGATCCTGGACACCGACCTGATCGAGGTCGAGGCGACCCTCGAGGAGGCCGTCCAGCGAACCGTCGACATCGCAAACGGGGTGACCGACCAATGAGCGTACTCGTCGACGACGACACGCGCGTGATCGTGCAGGGAATGACCGGCGGCGAGGGCCGGTTCCACTCGGAACTCATGCTCGACTACGGGACCGACGTCGTCGCCGGGGCGGTTCCCGGTCGCGGCGGCGAGACCGTCCACGGCGTGCCGGTGTACGACACCGTCAAGGAAGCGGCCCGCGAGGAGGACGCCGACGCCTCCGTCGTGTTCGTGCCGCCCGCATTCGCCGGCGACGCCATCTTCGAGGCGCTCGACGCGCCGCTCGACCTCGTGGTGGCGATCACCGAGGGTATCCCGACCCAGGACATGAGCCGGGTCGCCAAGCGGCTCTCCGAGGTCGACACCCGACTGATCGGTCCCAATTCCCCCGGGATCATCACCCCCGGCGGGGCGAAGCTCGGCATCCTCCCCGGGGACGTCTTCTCGGCGGGCGAGGTGGGCTTCGTCTCCCGGTCGGGCACGCTGACCTACCAGATCGTCGATAACCTCACCCGCCGCGGGATCGGCCAGACGACCGCGATGGGCATCGGCGGCGACCCGATCATCGGCACCAGCTTCATCGACGCGCTCGAGCTGTTCGAGAAGGATCCCGACACCGAAGCGGTCGTGATGTGTGGCGAGATCGGCGGCGAGGACGAGGAGCGCGCCGCCCGGTACATCGGGGAACACATGGACACGCCCGTGGCCGGATTCATCGCCGGGCGGACCGCCCCGCCGGGCAAGCGCATGGGCCACGCCGGCGCCATCGTTTCCAGCGGCGGCACGGGCACCGCCCAGAGCAAGATCGACGCCCTCAACGACGCCGGCGTTCCCGTCGGCGACACGCCCGAGGAAGTCGCCGACCACGTCGAAGACCTCCTGTAGCGCGGACGCTATCGATTCCCCGATCGTGGTGTTCTCTGCGGACGAACTCCTTCGTAGCGACCCGTGGGACGGAGGTTTGGAGCCACCGGACGCCGGACGCCGGGCGCCGGTCGTCGGTTCAGGTCCGCGATCAGGACGAGTACTGCGAAATGAGACGCTCGAAGACCGACCGGTCCTGGGCGCCGACGAACTGTTCGATCTCCTGGCCCTTCGCGTAGACCTTGAACGTCGGCACGCCCCGGACGCCGTGCTGTTGTGCCAGACGCTGGAGGCTGTCGATGTCGACCTTCGCGACCGCGGCGTCGGTCTCCGCGGCGAGCGAGTTCATCACCGGTTCCATCATCTTGCACGGACCACACCAGTCCGCGTAGAAGTCCACGACAACGACGTCGTGGTCGTTCACGATCGACTGGAAGTGGTCGGGGCCGTCGACGTAGATCGGATCGTCCGGGGCCGTCGACGCGGGGGTCGCGTCGTCGCCGCCGGCCGCTCCCCGTTCCTGTAGCTCTTCCAGTTTCCGCTGTCTGATCTCCTCGAGGTCGTCCGAATCGCTCATGCGCGTCAGGTCCGGGCTCGAGCCGCTTAAGGGTGTTCAAAGCCGTTACAATATTGTCGCCAGCCGCCGGCGTCCGACCGCCCGCGTCCGGTTCGGTCCGCCGCCCGACCCTCGGTTACAGACGGTCGCCGAGCCAGCCCGTCACTCGCTCGACCACGCCCTTCTCATCGTCGGCTTCGGCCTCGGCCTCCTCATCCTCGTCCGTCTCCCCGGAACCGGGTGGCGTCCGCGGCGAATACACGAACGGGGCCCAGAGGACGGCCTCGCTCGGATCGTCCCCCGGGGTGACCTCGATCCGGTGGACGGCGCTCGTCGGCGACTCGCCGGGCGTAACCGCCGGTTCGCTTTTCGCCGTCTCCGACGCGGCGGCGTCTTCGGCATCAGTCGCCGTCTCCGTTTCCCGCTCCCCGTCCGGCGTTGGGGACGCCCTTCTGACGGCGGGCCGCGGATCGTCGCTCGGGCCGACCTCCGGGCTCGCCTCGCGTTCCCGGATCGCCGGCCGGGGATCGTCGACCGGCGTCACCCCGATCCCCGACGCCGCCGGCACCGTCGTCGACTCCGGACTGACCGCGATCCGGGACACGGCCGGGCGGGGGGAATCGCCCGGGGTCACGGCCGGGGTCGCCGGTCGCGATCGGACGGCCGGAGTGACGTCCGTTTCGGGGGTCACCGCGACGGCCTCGACCGCGGGCCTGGTGTCGGTCCCGGGAGTCGTGGCCAGCCGCTCCACGATCGGTTCGGGGGAATCGTCGGGCGTTACCTCGACCCGATCGATCGCGGGGCCCGGCGACGTCGCGGGTTCGACGGCGGGACGGTCGGCGCGTCGCTCCACCGCAGGCGTCGGCTCGTCGCCCGGCGACACTTCGATCCCCTTCGTGGCCGGGCTGGTCGTCCCCGACGGGTCGACCCGCGGCGCCTTGGTGGTCGCGGGGACGGGGTCCTCGTTGGGTGTCACCCGGATCGGGCGGAGCGCCGGCGTCGGGTCGCTCCCCGGTCGTATCGACGGGATCGAGTCGTCCCCTTCCGTTCGGTCGACGGACTCGGTCTCGTTTTGGGTTCCCGTCTCGGATGCTGTGTCCCCCGGCGCCACGTCGCCTACCCCGGATTCGGTGCGTTCGTCGGGGAGCGACGCGCCCCAGTCCATGTCCGCCGATCCCGACTCGATCTCGTCGAACGCGCGTTCGAAGTCGACGGCGTCGACGTCGTCCGGGCCTTCGTCGGTCGACTCGGCCGGCTCCGGCTCCGCGGTGGCGGGTTCGAAGCCGACGTCCCCCAGGTCGACGTCGTCGTCCCCCAGCCAGTCCACGCCCCCTTCGGCGGCATCGGCCGCCACATCGTCCTCGGGTACCCCCTCCCAAGATTCGGCGGGCGTCTCTCCTTCGTCAGCCTGACCGGACGCCGCAACCGCGTCGTCGGTCTCGGCGTCATCCCCGTCGCCCGCGCCCCCGGCCTCCGCCGCGGGCGTCGAGGCGAAGTCGGTCGGGTGTCGCTCGGCGAGCACCGGCCGGTCCCCGAACGCGATCCGGTCGTCGTACGTGTCCCGAAGCGCCTCGAGTCGGGGCTCGCTCAGGAGGAACAGCCGGACCCGGTCCTCCGGCGAGTCGAGCTGGACGAAGGTCACCTCCACGTCGTCCAGCAGTTCGCGTTCGACGACGCCGATCAGTTCGGGCATCGCGTCGGGGGCCGGGAACGCGTCGGTCGTCGTCCGTTCGTTCCCGTGTCGATCGGCCAGGGTCACCTCCACCGGGTCACCCTCCTCGACCCCATCGAGGTCGGGGGCGGCGATCGGGTCGAGTTCGAACGTCACGTCGTACGCGTCGAACGCGCCCTGGAGCGCGGTTTCGAACTGGCTCGCGGACGCGCCGGCGGGGAGGTCGATTCCGGTAGTCGACTCCGCCAGCACGCGGCGGCAACGCGAGTGGAGGGCGTCGACCGTCCTCGCGTCGTCGTCGATCTCGTGAGCGACGAGCCTGCCCGGCGAGACGTCTGGTGGGTCCGACGATCCGGTCCAGTGAAGTCGTGCCAGCTCCCCCTTCGAGAGGCCGAACCGGCGAAGCAAAACGAGATACTCCCTGAGGTTCTCGTCGCGATCGGACATCAGCTTGATTTCGACCGTCCCGCTTGTAAAGCTTGTAGCCGTGGCCGGACGGGCGGGCGATCAGAAGAGATCGCGAACGAGACGTTTGACCCGCCCGATGAGACGACCGGCGAGCCCCCTGGCCGAGTCCTCCGACTCGTCCCGTTCCTGGTTCGACAGGGCGATGGCCTCCGGATCCTCGTCGACGATCGGGAGGGGCGGTATCTCGCCCTCGCTCCCGAGGCCGTCGTCCGTCCGTTCGCCGGCCTCGTCGACTTCCGCCGCCGTCGAACCGGCATCGTCGTCGGCCTCCGTCGCGAAGTCGATCATCCAGTCGTCGACGACCGACGGCGACGCCTCCTCCCCCTCGTCGGTCGCAGCCTCGGGTTCGACGGCCGAATCGGGGTCGATCCAGAGGAAGCCGTCCTCCTCCGTTCGGTCGGGAAGCAGCAGGGACTCGAGGGCCGCCTCGTCCGCGAGGAGGTCGTCGTCCTCCGGCGTCGGTTCGGCCGCCGGTTCGTCGGCCGCCGCGACCAGGTCCTCGGGTGACTCGTCCACGAGTTCGCGGTACACCTCGTCGCTGTCGGCGCTGGTGGCGTCCTCCTCGTTCTTGAGTCGTTCGAACACGTCACCCGCCGTGAGGTCGTCGGTCTCGGCGTCCTCCTCGTCGCCCCACTCGTTCGGCAGACTTCCGCTCATTGCCGGATACGTTTCGCAAATTTCTCGCGGTGGGGGGTTAAAGGTTGCCGTTATTTCCATTCTGACATTATCTGCGATCAACCGTCGGCGCGGCTCGCTCTCCGATCGTGGGGGATTTCCGGGGTACAGAGTTTTTTACGGAGCCCGTTCGTTTGTCGATCCGACATGAACTTCGGCGTCATCAGCACGGCGGGAATCGCCCGCGGCGCGGTCATGCCCGCGATCGAGAACAGCGACCATCGCGTGGCGGCGATCGCGTCCCGGGACGCCGAGCGGGCCGCGTCCGTCGCCGAGGACTTCGACGTGCCCCGGTCGTACGGTTCCTACGCGGCGTTGCTCGAGGACGACGACCTCGACGCGGTGTACAACCCGCTGCCGAACAGCCTCCACGCGGAGTGGACGAAACGGGCGGCCGACGCGGGCCTCCACGTGCTCTGCGAGAAGCCCCTCGGCGTGGACGCGGCGGAGGCCCGCGAGATGGGGGCGTACTGCGACGAGCGGGACGTGGTCCTCATGGAGGCGTTCATGTACCGCTACCATCCCCGGACCGAACGGGTTGCCGAGATCGTCGCCGAGGAACTCGACGAGGTCCGGGGCCTGCAGGCGACCTTCCAGTTCCCGCTCCGGGGACGGCCGGACGACATCCGGTTGAACCCCGACCTGGCCGGGGGGAGCCTGATGGACGTGGGCTGTTACGCGGTCAACGCGACCCGACTCCTGCTCGGCGAACCCGACGCGGTCTACGCCCGGACCGCCGACACGCGCGATTGCGGGGTGGACACGCACGTGACCGGCCTCCTCGAGTACCCCGACGGACTCACGGCGGCGGTCTCGGCCAGTTTCGACACGCAGGACACCCAGCGATACCGGGTCGAGGCGACGAACGGCTGGCTCGAGGTCGACCCGGCGTTCGTTCCGCGTGGCGACGACGGCGTGGGCATCGAGTACGAGATCGACGGCCGACAGGTCACCGAACGGTTCGACCCGGTCGACCAGTACCGCCTCGAGGTCGAGCACTTCGCCGAGTGCGTTCGATCCGGGCGGACGCCGCGGACCGACGCCGAGGAGGCGGCCCGGAACATGGCCGTCATCGACGCGCTGTACGAGAGCGCCCGGACCCGCGAGTCGGTCGCGGTCGTGGACTAATCGTTCGCGTCGCGTCGACACCTACTCGTTCGCGTCGTCCAGGGCCGTCGCACACCGCCAGCAAAACGAGAGGTCGGGGTCGACGTCGGCCCCGCATTCGGTGCAGGACCCGGCCTCGGGATCGCCGACGCTGGATCCCGCGTCCGGGGGCGCTTCCGTCACTCCTGCCCAGGGATCGCCGGCGGCCCCGGTCGCCGATCCCCCGTCCCCGTCGTACTGGCCCTCCGGCGGCGTCTCGAGGAGGAAGTGAACCGCGAGCGGGACGAGCACCGCCGCTACGACGATCGCTATCGAGAGCGCGGCCAGAAATCCCGCTGCCATAAGGGTCCCAAAGAATCCAGGGGACTTCCAACTGTCGAATCTTTCCGGTCGATTGATGCTTGTGGACGCCTTTCCGACGGCCAATGGCGACGATCGACGGCGTGGTACTCGACCTTGACGGCACGCTCGTTCGCGGCGACGAACTGGTCCCCGGCGCCGGCGAGGGGTGGCGGCGACTCCAGGTCGCCGACGTTGAGATCCTGCTGTTCTCCAACAACCCGACCCGCCGGCCGGCCGAGCACGTCGAACGCCTGGCGTCGCTGGGGATCGACGTCTCGCCGGACCGGGTGCTCACGTCCACGATCGTGACCGCGGAGTTCCTCGCCGGGGAACGCCCCGACGATCCGCTTTTCGTCGTCGGGTCCCCGACCCTTCGGGACACGCTCCGGGAGCGGGGCCTCGCCGTCACCGACGACCCCGACGCGGCCGCGGTGGTGGTCGGCTCCTTCGATCGGGCGTTCGACTACGACCGCCTCGCGGAGTCCCTCTGGGCGCTCGCCGGGGCCGACGCGTTCTTCGGGACCGACCCGGATCGGACCGTCCCGACCGACGGTCGCCCGATCCCCGGGTCTGGCGCCATCGTCGGGGCGATGGCCGGCGTGGCCGAACGCGAACCGGACGCCATGCTGGGCAAACCCGCCCCGGTGGCCCGTCGCGCCGCCCTCGACCGGCTGGGAACCGACCCCGCACGGACGCTCGTCGTGGGCGACCGACTGGACACCGACGTCGCGCTCGCCGGCGACGACATGCGAAGCGCGCTCGTGCTCACCGGTGTCGACGGTCGTGACGACGTCGCGGCCGCCGAATACGAGCCGACGTACGTCCTCGAGTCGATGGCCGACGTCGGCGACGCGCTCGATGACACAACGTCTTTGTGACCGGCGGTCGAACCCACCGGGGCCATGACCGGCATCGAATACGACGACTTTCTGGACCCCGACTACGAGCCGCGCGAATCGGACCTCGTCTGCCGATTCCGAATCGAACCCGCCGCCGACATGTCCGTCGAGGCAGCCGCCAGCCGCGTCGCGTCCGAGAGCTCGAACGGGACCTGGGCCGCGCTCAACGTCGACGAGTCGGAGTTCACCGACCTCGGCGCCGTGGCCTGTGGCATCGACGGAACCGACGAGGCCGCCACGATCACCATCGCCTACCCGGAAGCGCTGTTCGAGGACGGCAGCATGCCCCAGATCCTCTCGTGTATCGCGGGGAACATCATGGGGATGAAGGCGGTCGACGCGATCCGGCTGCTCGACTGCGAGTGGCCCGAAACGATCGTCGAGTCGTTCCCCGGCCCGGCGTACGGGTCCGCGGTCGCGACGGAGAAACTCGACGCCGGCGATCGCCCGATCCTCGCGACCGTTCCGAAACCGAAGGTCGGCCTCTCGACGAAGGCCCACGTCGACATCGGGCGCCAGGCCTGGCGGGGCGGCCTCGACCTCCTGAAGGACGACGAGAACCTCACCGACCAGGACTTCAACCGCTTCGAGGAGCGGGTCACGAGGGCGTTCGAGGTCCGCGACGAGGTCGAGTCCGAGACCGGCGAGCGCAAGGACTACCTCGTCAACATCACCGCCGACACCGACGAGATGGTGCGCCGGGCCGAATACGTCGCCGAGCAGGGCGGCGGGTTCGTCATGGTCGACATCATCACGGCGGGCTGGGCCGGCCTCCAGACCGTCCGCGAACGCACCGGCGACCTCGACCTGGCGATCCACGCCCACCGCGCGATGCACGCGGCCTTCGACCGCCTCGACCACCACGGCGTCTCGATGCGGTGTCTCGCGCAGTTCTCGCGGCTCTGTGGCGTCGATCACATCCACACCGGCACGGCGGACCTCGGGAAACTCGAGAACGAGGACACCGCCGGGATCAACGAGTGGCTCGCCGGGGACCTGTACGGCCTGAACGACGTTCTCCCCGTCGCGTCCGGCGGGCTCCATCCCGGACTGGTGCCCACGCTGATCGACCGACTCGGCACCGACATCGCCATCCAGGCCGGCGGCGGCGTCCACGGGCACCCGGACGGGACGGAGGCCGGCTCCCGGGCGTTCCGGGCGGCCGTGGAAGCCGCGACCGTCGGCGTCCCGATCGAGGAGGCGGCCGAGGAGACGCCGGAACTCGCCACTGCGATCGAGAAGTGGGGGCAGGAGACGCCGCGGTAGTGGGCCAGTTCGTCGCGGAGGGTCGATACGCACGTCGGCTGCACCACGGATCGATCGAGAAACGTACGACGGAGGAACCGAACCCAGCGACGTTACCGGCCTTCGGCGTGTGGCGGGGTGATCGGAGTCGGGTGATCCGCGGCGACGATCGGCGAAACCTCCGTTTTGGTCGATTCGCCATCGCGGGGACGAACCGATCGGACGCGGCGGTGTCCAGCAGTTCCGTTCGAGGGGATCGAATGCACGTGGATACGGTCGGTTCCGTCTCACGATTTCTCTACAGTCGGTCGGGATGACAACGGGGCCGTAGTCGATTGGGGACGCGTTCGTCGGTAATCGAAATGGGCGTCGCTGGAACCCTCGGACTCCGACGGGAAACCCGTGCTGAGTAGGGGCCGTGAGGTCAGCAGGGCGGGGATTCGAGTTGGAAGTTGTTGATCGCGTCGTTTTTCGGATCCCAATCCCGTACCAGGACCTGAGCCACCGATGGGTTGGTCATGCGAGTGCCTCCTCCGAAAGCCAATTGCCCCTTCGACCGAGCGGTTCCCCCCTTTGCCCCCGACGTCCCCCTCGTGTGGCACCCCCTTGGGTACCTCCCGTTGAAACCGTCGGCCACGGCCGTTCCCCCCTAACACTGTGGCCGACAATCCACTGGTGAAACTGGGGGCAGAAAAACCCTGTCTGAAACGCATTACAGACGCGAATTTTACATTAATTGATTGACTTTCGGCTCGATCGCGGAAAGGTTTTTTAGAAACGCGTCTGCGTGTGGGGTCGTATGCCAGAGGATACGGGGGCCGGGGACGCAAATGGGATACAGCCCGACGAGGCGTTCGCGTTGTTGGGCAACCCGACGCGAGTCGATATCCTCCGTGAACTCGGTGCAGCCAGCGGTACGCTGTCGTTTACGGAACTCCGCGACCGCGTCGGTATCGAGCGAGGGATGAACTTCAACTACCATCTCGACAGGCTCCTCGGACACTTCGTCGGGGACGCCGCCGACGGGTATCAACTTCGCCCGGCCGGCCGCCGGATCGTCGAGGCGGTTCTCTCGGGGACGATCACCGAATCCCCGACCATCGACCGGACCGAGATCGACATCTCGTGTTGGTACTGTGGCGCATCCACCATCGAGATGAGTTACCGGGACGAACTTGTGACGTTGTATTGCGACGAGTGTGGCGGCACCTACGGCGATTCGAGCGAAACGTTCGGATCGACCACCCCGGCGGACCGGGATCGGCTCGGCGCGATGACCCTTCCCCCGGCCGGCATCAGGACCCGATCGCCTCCTGATATCGCTCGGGCCGCTCTCAATCGATACTTGCTGGAAATGCAGTCCGTGGTGGCCAACGTGTGCCCACGATGTTCGGCACCGGTGGAGAGGCCACTCGTAGTCTGTGAAGATCACACCTCCGACGGTGGCGTCTGTGACCAGTGTGATCGACGGTACGCCGTTGCCGTCGACATCTCCTGTACGAACTGTATTTTACAAAAACGAGAGACGATCCTGGGTCTGTATGTGCTTGCCATGTCACCCGTTCGGGCCTTCCTCACGAACCACGGGTTCGATCCCGTTTCACCGTCGTTCGAGCGGTTGTTCGGAATCATCGCCCCGTATGAGGAGGAAATCCGCGAGAGCGATCCCCTCAGAGCCGCTATTACCTACACTGTCGATACCGATTCGATCACCGTGACAGTCGACGACGAGTTGAACCTCATCGAGGTTACCGAGTCGTAGTCGAATATCTGCCTGGTCTACCCAGTTTGGGTGATCGATTTCGATATGCGATACTGATGAATCTCGTACGGGGCGAAAACCGACTCCCGACAGCAATAGGGACGGGTGATCGGGCACAGGGAGGGGGAGCAACCGTTCGGAACTTTTCATCGGTAGTGGAGAACCGGTGACATCCTGCGTCCCTCGCTAACACGCAAAGAGAGACGACCATCGCTGCCGGGGCCCGGCGATTTAATACCCTCGCACCTTTCGATTCGTAATAGTGGCAACCGGTTCGAGCGGGGGGTCACTCCGCCTGTTTCGCGACCGCGAGTTCCTGGCGCTCGCGAGCACCGCCTTTGCCCGGGCCCAGGCGTACTCGACGATCCTGATCGCGCTGGCGCTGTACGCCGACCTCTTCGACACGACGGGAACGGTCGAGGGGCTGTTCGGCACCGCGTTCGCCGTCGTCCAGCTCGTGATCGTCCTCCCCATGGGCCGCTGGATCGACCTGAACAACTCGAAGCGGTTTCTCCTGATCGGGCTGCTCCTCAACATCGTCGTCTTCGTCGGGTTCTCCCTCGTCCAGACGGTCGAGCACGTCATCTTCATGCGGGTCGTCCAGGGGATCGGCGCGAGCATCCTCTGGATCACCGGGTCCGCCGTCGTCGGCGAGATCAGCCCGGACGACTCCCGGGGACTGTGGCTCGGGACGTACAACCAGGTGGGCGCGTTCTCCAGCCTGGCGGGGGACGTCTTCGGCGGCCTGTTGCTGTACCTCTACGGTTTCCAGCTCACCTACGCGGTCCTGATCGCCGTCACGACGTTCGCGACCGCGATGGTGTACCTGAACCTCCGGGACAACCCCGGCGGACAGGCCGACCCCGACGAGGCAACGGGGGTGGAGACGTTGCGAAACCTCCTGGATCGGACCGCCGTCCGGGCGCTGGTGATCTTCAGGCTCGCGTTCTCGGTCGGGAAGATGGCCGTCATCATCTTCCTCCCGATCTACGCCCGGACCGAGTTCGGGATCAATCCCTTCGCCATCGGCGGGATCCTGGCAGGGGGCAAACTCACGAAGTCGCTCCTCCAGGGAAAGGTCGGGGACGTCACCGACCGGTACGGTACCTATCGGTACTTCATCTTCCTGGGCGCGCTGATCTACGGGGTCGGGACCGGCCTCATCCCGCTGGCCGAGTACGCCCACCGCGTCTTTCCCGCCGTAACCCTCGCCGCCGCGGGGTCGACGATGACGCTCCCGCCGGCGTTCTTCTCGCTGTTCCTCGCGTACGCGGTCCTCGGGGTCGGCGACAGCTTCAGGCTGCCCGCGAGCATGGCCGTGTTCGTCGAGGAGGGCGAGTACTTCGACGCGGTCGCCGGCAGCATGTCGCTGCGGTCGATCGCGTGGAAGATCGGGCAGGTGTCCGGTCCCGTCGCCGTCGGGTTCATCTGGGACCGGACCTCGGTGTTCGGGGCGTTCTGGACGGCCGCCGGGTTCATCATTCTCTCGTCGCTGGTGTTCTTGGTGCTGTACCGGTCCGAGGGCGCCCCGGAGCACGCACTAAGCGCGACGCCGGGCGACTGATCCCGGGGCCCACCCTCGGAGCCTGAGCGGCACTCAGTAGCTGCGTTCCTTCGGCTCGTAGCTCCCGGACTCTCCCTCGAGGATGGCCGGCTTGTACCAGAGTTCGGGATCGCCGTCGTTCCACGAGAGCATCGTGTGCTTGAGCCACTCGTCGTCCTTGCGCTCCTGGTGTTCCTGGCGCCAGTGGGCGCCCCGGAACTCGTCGCGGGCGAGCGCCCCGACGGTGATCGTCTCCGCGAGGTCGATCAGGTTCCGCATCTCGATCGTCTGGATCAGGTCCGTGTTGTACGTGCTGGAGGGGTCCTCGACGTATACGTCCTGATATCGCTCACGGACGTCCCGGATCACTTCCAGCGCCCGCTTGAGGGCGTCCTCGTTGCGGAAGACGTTCACGTGTTCCGTCATCGCGTCCTGGAGTTCCTGGCGGATCTCGGCCTGGTGGACGCCCTCGTCGCCCTCCATGAGCCGTTCGACGCGATCGCGTTCCGCTTCGAGGGCTCCCTGCACGACGGTCTCGGGATCGACGACCGCGCCGCCGCTGCCGTCAGCGGCGACGTCCGCGCCGCCGTCGGCGTCCTCGAGCGCCCCGAGGTCGACGGGCGAATCGATCTCGTCGGCCTCGGAGTCGTCGGTCCAGCCGAGCGGGATGTCCGCCTCGCCCATCGGGTCCCCCGCGGCGTGGCGGCCGGCGCGCTTGCCGAACACGAACAGTTCGGGCAGGGCGTTCCCGCCCAGCCGGTTCGCGCCGTGGACGGACACGCAGGCACACTCGCCGGCGGCGTAGAGGCCGTCGATCACGGTCTCGCCGTTCTCGTCGGTCTCGATGCCGCCCATCTCGTAGTGCTGGCCGGGCTTGACGGGCATCGGTTCTTCGAGCGCGTCGACGCCCTCGAAGTCCTCGGCGAGGTGGACGATGTTCTCGAGGCGGTCCATGATGCGCTCCTCGCCGAGATGGCGCATGTCGAGGTGGACGTACTCGTCCTCGATCCCGCGGCCCTCGTTGACCTCGGTGAGTTCCGCCCGGGACACCACGTCGCGGGAGGCCAGTTCCCCCTCGTTGTTGGCGTAGCCGCCCTCGAACATGAAGCGTTCCCCGTCCTCGTTGTAGAGAATGCCGCCCTCCCCGCGGACGGCCTCGGAGATCAGGACGCCCGTCGAGGGTAACGAGGTCGGGTGGAACTGCACCATCTCCATGTCCTCGAGGGGGACGCCGGCGCGGTACGCCATCGCCTGGCCGTCGCCGGTGTTGGCGACCGCGTTCGTCGTGTGTTCGTACACCTGGCCGTTCCCGCCGGTCGCCAGGATGACGCCCTGGCGGGCGCGGAAGGCGTCGACCTCCCCGGTCTTGATCTCGATCGCGACCACGCCGTGACACTCCCGGTCCTCGGGGTCGTCGTGGTCGGTCACGGCCAGCCGCGAGACGAACCACTCGTCGTAGACGTCGATTCCGCGCTTGACCACCTGCTGGTACATGGTGTGCAGCAGGTGATGCCCCGTCTCCGCGCCGGCGTAGGTCGTCCGCGGGAACGACAGCCCGCCGAACGGACGCTGGGAGACCGTGCCGTCCTCCTCCCGCGAGAACGGCATCCCCCAGTGCTCGAGCTGGATGACGTCCTTCGGCGCGTCCTTCGTGAACGTCTCGACTGCCGGGGCGTCGGCCAGGTAGTCCGAGCCCTTCACCGTGTCGTACGCGTGGTCCTCCCAGGAGTCGCCCTCCTGTAGTGCGGCGTTGATGCCGCCCTCGGCGGCACCCGTGTGGCTCCGTACCGGATGGAGTTTGGTGACGATCGCCGCGTCCGCGCCGGCCTCGTGTGCGGCGATCGCGGCCCGGAGACCGGCGCCGCCCCCGCCGACCACGATGACGTCGTGTTCGTGCATCGGTACCGTATCGGAACCGCTCGCTACTTAATCTGGCGGACAGGGTGGGTTTTGATCGGGCCTCGGCGTTACTCCGCGTCCTGAAACAGGGCGAAGAGGTCGTCGGGGGCAAACAGCAACACGTCGTCCCGTTCGGTGGCTTCAGCCTCCAAGGTCGACGTGAACCCGGATTTCGCGAAGAGAGCATACGTAACCGACCGCTCGTCCCCGCGCCAGTGGACCTCCGGTTCGGTCCCTTCGAGGTCGGAGAGCAGGGACCTCCCGACCGGATCGTCGGTCCACTTGCATTCGCCCAGGAGGAGCGTTTCCGTGCCGTCGTTCACGCCGGCCACGTCGACTTCCATTTCGTCGTACCACCACCGGCCGACGCGAGAGCACTGGAGGGGGAACGCGGGCGTCCGGACGGCCTGCCGACAGACGTCTTCGAACGTCCAGCTGACGTGCGTCGGGAACGTCTCGGCGATCGATTCCCGGACCGGTGCCGTGTGCCCCTGCTCCAGCGTGGCCTGGTTCGGCATGACGTACCGGAACCAGAAGCGGACGAACTGGTCGCCGATCCGATAGACGCTTCGACCGTCGGGATCCGTTACCGGCGTTTCCGTCTCGATCAGCGCCAGTCGTCCGAGGTTCTGCAGGTACCGCGAGATGCTGCTCGGATCCCGGTCCGCTTCGTTCGCGATTTCAGTCACGCGTGTCGCCCCGTTCGCGATCGCCTCGAGAATCGCCATGTACGTTGCCGGCTCCCGGAGTTCCTGGCGGAGGAGGAATTCCGGTTCCTCGTACAGGAATGCCCCTTTCGAGAGGATCTCGCGTTCGACGTTCGTCTCCACGTCTTCGTCGGGATCGAACTGCTCGAGGTAGGCCGGTATCCCACCGACCACGCTGTACGCGCGGATCGTCTCGACCGGATCGTACTCCGGGAAGAAGCCCGCGGCACCCCCGACGGTCATCGGTTCGAGTCGCCACTGTCCGGTTCGTCGCCCGTACAGTGGGCTCTCGTAACTCAGGACCCCTTCCTCCATCATCGAGATGGACGAGCCCAGGAGGACCAGCGAGACGTCGGTCCCGTCGAGCGTTTCGTCGACGATTCCCTGGAAGACCGACGGGATCCTCTCGTCCTCCTCGACGAGATACGAGAACTCGTCGATAGCGACGACGAGCGGTCCGTCGACTCGCCCCGCGATATACTCGAACGCGTCCTCGAACCCGTCGACAGCGGGCGGAACGTCGTCGAAGGCGTCGGCACTCCGCTCGGCGAATCGGTGCGCGTTGCTCGCGGTGCCCTGCTGGTCACAGAGGTAGTAGATCGACGGGACGTCGAGGCGATCGAGAACGTGGGTGACGAGCGTCGTCTTGCCGACGCGCCGTCGGCCATAGAGGACCAGGAGTTGCCGGTCGTCCCTGGTGAGGTGCGAGCGCAACCACTCACGTTCGGCCTCGCGGTCGACGAGCATGGTTATGCATACGATAATATTATCGTGTGCATAAAGAACTTGCGCACGGAGTAACCCCTCGGCAGGCTCACAGCGAGGGGAATTGCTAACCGAGTCCGACCGACGCCTACCCCTGCGCCGCCCCGGCGTCGACGACCCGTCCCAGGAACAGCACGGCGTTCGTGGGACGGTCGCGGATGCAAAACAGGAACGGTCGGTCGAACCGGAGTTCGCCCCACTCCGGCGGGATGGATTCCTCCACGAGCACGGCCGTCGCGGCCGACGCTTCGGTCCCTTCCTCGTCGACGGAAACGAAGGACTCGTGGAACACGTCGTCGATCCAGAGTCCCGCGTTTTCCCCCTCGACCATGCCGCTGAAGTCCGCCCGGCCGCCGAACGCGACCGGCATGCCCAGCGCCGACAGCGCGTCCTTCAGGCGCACTTTCGACCCGAACTCGAACGTCGGCATCGCGAGGTCGCCTTTCGCACGGCCCAGGGCGTCGAAGATCCCGAACAGTCGGTCGGCGTCCAGTTCCCGTTCGAACGACTCGAACGCTCCTTCGTCGGGGAGGATCAGCACCATCGACACCTCGTCGCCGACGTACGGGAGTTCCAGGGCCTGGGCTCCGTCGACCGACGCGTACCCCGTCTCGAGAGTCTGGTGCATGAACGGCACCTGCGACTCGGAGCCGTCGAGCGCCGTGAAGGTGCCCTGTTCTGTGTTTTCGGGATCGAACTTGCGAAGCCACGCCGCCATGAAGTAGATGGCGTTCGTGAGCACCAGGACCGTGTCCGGGCTGATCGATCCCGGCGGGAGCAGGTTCTCGATCCGGTTCTCGGTCGCGTCGGCCACCCATTCGTTGATGCGCTTGCGCTCGGCCTCGGGCTGGTCGGCGAAGTCCGCGGAGCGTAGCCCGGCCCCGTAGTGCTCGTCCAGCAGCGCGAGGTACCCCTCGGCGAAGGCATACCCCTCCTTTCCCCACACCGCGTTCGCCAGGTCCAGTTGGAAGGCGTCGACCTCGTTCCCCTCGGCCGGGTCGGTGGCGGTCTCCCGACTCTCCAGGACCGCTTCCAGGTCGGCGAACGCCGGATGAACGTCCTCCCCGAGGGCGTAGTGCAGCGTCTCGCGCATCTGCTCGCGCGTCTTCCCGCGAGCGCCGGCGAAGGTCATCGCCAGCGCCACCGAGATGCTGTACGGCGAGAGGAACTGGTTCCCGCCCGTCTCCCGCGCCAGGTGGGCGTGGAGGTCCAGGGCGAACGCCGCGTTGTCGGCAGCGAGGTTCGCCAGTCGTGCCTCGTCGACGGTCGGTTCGCTGGACCCGGGCGTTTCTGTCGGCGTGTTCGTCGGCGTTTCCGTAGGGCGCTCGGTCGTCGTCCCCGTCGTCGGCTCGCCCAGTTCCGTACTCGTCCCCGCCGGCGACCCGTCGCTTCCCGCACAGCCTGCGAGGGCCGCGACGGCCAGGGCCCCGGAGCGGGAGAGGAGGTCCCGTCGATTCATGAGAATCCATAGGTCGTCCGGAAGAATGGGCTTTCCTCAAGGTCAAACGGCGTTTTCAGCGAAGGCGACGCCGGACGGGCGGAGTACGGTTCCGATCAGTACGACCGCGCTTTCGGCTCGTACTCCCCGAACTCGCCCTCGAGGACCACGGGCTTGAAGTAGATCTCGGGATCGCCGTCGTTCCAGGCGACGAGCGTGTGCTTGAGCCAGTTCTCGTCGTCGCGCTCCTGGTGGGCCTTCCGCCAGTGGGCCCCACGGGACTCGGTCCGGACGAGCGCGCCGGCGGTGATCGCCTCCGCCATGTCCAGCAGGTTCCGGGTCTCGATGGTGTGGATCAAATCGGTGTTGTAGGTGCTGGAGGGGTCCTCGACGGCGACGTTCCGGTACTGCTCGCGGGCCTCGCGGATGTCCTTCAGTGCCTGCTTCAGGCCGTCCTCCTCGCGGAACACGGAGACGTGCTGGCTCATGGTCTCCTGAAGCTCTTCGCGGATCGTCGAGTGGTGGACGCCCTCGTCCCGCTCCATGAGCGTCTCGATCCGGCGGCGTTCCGCTTCGACGGCGCCCTCGACCGTCTCCTGGGCGCCCACGGCCGCGCCGTCGGCGGTCGCGTCACCGGCCGCGTCGACCTCGCCCAGGCCGACCGGGGCCTCGACCGTTCCTTCCTCGACGCCGGTCCGGCCGACCTCGACGCCGGGTTCGCCGACGTCGCCACCGGCCGCGTTGCGTCCGGCGATCTTGCCGTAGACGAGCGTCACGGGCAGGGAGTTGCCGCCCAGGCGGTTCGCGCCGTGGGTGCTGGCGCAGGCGCACTCGCCGGCCGCGTAGAGGCCGTCGATGGCGGTCTCGCCCTTCTCGTTGGTCTCGATGCCGCCCATCGTGAAGTGCGCGCCGGGCTTGACGGGCATCGGTTCCTCCAGCGCGTTCGCGCCCTCGAAGTCCTCGGCGAGGTGGACGATGTTCTCCAGGCGGTCCATGATGCGCTCCTCGCCCAGGTGGCGCATGTCCAGGTAGACGTGGTCGTCCTTCACGCCCCGACCCTCGTTGACCTCGGTGAGTTCCGCCCTGGAGACCACGTCGCGGGAGGCCAGTTCGCCGAAGGTGTTCGCGTAGCCGCGCTCGAACATGAACCGCTCGCCCTCGGCGTTCCAGAGGACGCCGCCCTCGCCCCGGACGCCCTCGGTGACGAGCACGCCCGTGGAGGCGAGCGTGGTCGGGTGGAACTGGATGAACTCCATGTCCTCGAGGGGGACGCCCGCGCGGTAGGCCATCGCGTGGCCGTCGCCGGTGTTCGCGATGGCGTTCGTGGTGTGCTCGTAGACCTGCCCCGCGCCGCCGGTCGCGAGGATGACGCCCTGGCGGGCCCGGAACCCGGCCAACTCCCCGCTCCGGACCTCCATCGCGACGAACCCGTGACACGCCCGGTCGTCGGGGTCGTCGTGGTCGGTGACCGCCAGCCGGGTCACGTACCACTCGTCGTAGACCTCGACGCCGCGCTTGACCACCTGCTGGTAGAGCGTGTGCAGCATGTGGTGGCCCGTTTCCGCGCCGGCGTAGGCGGTTCGCGGGAACTCCATCCCGCCGAAGGGCCGCTGGGAGATGGTCCCGTCGTCGTCCCGGGAGAAGCCCATCCCCCAGTGTTCGAGCTGGACCGTCTCCTTCGGGCTCTCCTTGCAGAGGGTCTCCGCGGCCGGGGCGTCGGCCAGGTAGTCCGAGCCCTTCATCGTCTCGTAGGCGTGGTCCTCGATGGAGTCCTCGTCGTCGAGAACCGCGTTGATCCCGCCCTCGGCGGCGCCCGTGTGGCTCCTGACCGGGTGGAGCTTCGAGACGATGGCCACGTCCGCGCCTTCCTCGTCCGCGGCGATGGCGGCCCGCAGGCCCGCGCCGCCACCGCCGACGATCAGTACGTCGTGCTCGTGAATCGTGCTCGCCATGTGTGGGAATCACCGGGGTTCGGATGCATCCGCTCGGTCGGCCTCCTGCCAGGATCCGTCCGCCGCGTCCTCTTCCATGCTCTGATCCTCGACGCCGAATCCCTTCGTCCTTGCGGACCTGGCCCGGCGGACGAGGTCCGACCGGCGCGGTGTTACCCTGTCGGGGAGGGAGGAGGATTCGACTCGATCATGCCGTGGTATGGGAGGCGATGAGCGTCACCCGGTCGCCGGACGGCGACCGCCAGACGATCCCGATCTCGGTGCCGGCGGGGACGGATCCCCCGGGATCGGACTCGATGGCCTGGACGCCCGCCCCCGACGTCAACCGGATCGGGTCCCCGGCAGTCAGTTGGCCCTCGTCGGTGACCGAGCGTATCGGGACCTGGGTCCCGCCGTTCTGGTTAGCGGCGTCTACCACGACGTTCGATCCACGTGGATCGCCGGTCATTTGGGTGAGGGAGACCCCGACGTGTCACGACGACGGTCCCGCGACGTCGGCGAGGAGCCCCGGCCGACGGACCCGCAGGGGCGGCCAGGCCGGGGAAACGGTTTTCCTCCCGAACGGAGTAGCCGAACGCATGGTCAACGCCGGCGGTGGACAGAACCTCGGCCTCGGCGGCGACTATCCGAGCGGCGGTCCCGTCGTGTTTGTCCTCCTCGTGCCGGTCGCGCTGGTGGCCCTGGGCGCGCTGACTCTCGGATTCATCCGGGTCACCGAGGTTCTCGGCGACTGGAGCATCGTCGTTGCTGGGACCGTGGTCGTCGGGGTCGGGGTCGAACTCCTGTTCGACGTCAGCGGGATCCTCGGCCGGAACGGTTCGCCGGGGCTGGTGGTCCGGGTCCCGCTCGCGATCGGACTCTTCGTCGCAACCCTCTTCGCGGGGATCGTCTTCTTCCTCGCACTCCCCCGGTTCGTCTCCGCGATCACCGGTTCGAACGGCGGACAGTCGCTGGTGGGCGTCTTCCTTTCAGTCCTCGCGGTGCCGATCCCGATCGGCGTGATCCTGTTCGGCGCGGTCCGGTCGATCTCCCTGGTGCGGGAATAGCGATCCGTTCTCAACGACGCGACCAACCGGACGAAATAACACGCTCACCAGACTGGGGTGAACGCCTCCCGTCCGGCTCGACTCCGGACGGAAGCCCACACCCTGGCTGGGCGGACGTCACACCGCTGGTATGGAACCTAAGCGCCGCTGGCTTCGATCCGGGCGCCAGGTGTTTACGCCGTCGAGGTGGCGATCAGGTCACCCTGGACGAGATACGCGAGCCGTCCATCGACGACCGTTTCGATAGACGACTGTTCACGCCGGCGAATTGCCGCATCGATCAGTCCAACCGTAACCGGATAGCTCCCCCCGTTTTCCCCCGATATTCGTCCACCTCCGATGGGTATTCACGCAGGCGATGGTGACCCCGCCTTTCGTTAGGCTGGGGGGCCGAGCGACGAGAACTTCACACCATCACTACCCTTTCGACTCGTTTCTTGGTCCTGGTTCATCGGCTGTTCGGCCAGGGACTTGATTCCGAATTCACCACCGTCGATGTTGGAATGCCACCCAATGCGGGCGTTCCCCCGTTCGCGGTGTTCGAATCGTTAATCGACTCGGGGAGTGGGGATCGGTGTGGAAAACCTCTCCCGTCGCGAACGACCGATCGCCTCGCCGGAGTCGGGCCCCGCCAGTTCCACAGTGATTAGCTGTGGAGCATCGTTTGAGACGATGGGGGACGTCCCGTATGCCGACGGTCCGGCCCCCCTGATTCCCGTCAGTGTGGATGGAGTGGCGGGATCGGCGGTCGGATGCGAGAGGGCAATCCGGACCGGTTGCGAGCGCGGCTTCGAAATCGCCGTGGGTTGAGGACTCAGGCTTCGAGCGCGTCCCCGACTCGCCGGACGACGGCCGGCGCGGCGGCCGCGAAGCGGTTCGCGACGGCGTACTGCCCGTAGAGAAAGCGCCCGGGCGCGGAGACCGAGTCTCTTCGGACTTGTTCGTCGGCGTTCCGAAGCGGGATGCGGACGTAGCGGGCGAGACGGTGCGCAAGCGGCGCGGGCGAGGTATCGAGGAGAGCGCGGAGCCCCTCAACGGCTTCGGTGCGTTCCGCGGCGATCGGGGCAACGGACTCCGGGACACCGTACCCGCCGTCCGAAATGACGTCCGTCGCGGCAGCGAACGCGCGGTCCGCCGTGATCGCCCGCATCGCGGCGACGACGGCGAGGGCGTGTAGGGCATCGTCGTGGCTCTCGACGGCGTTCTGTGCGCCGCTCCACCGGCTTCGGGCGAGTTCTTCGAGCAATTCAGCGCCCGCGGTATTCTCGACCTTGCGCTCGAATTCGCTCGTCAACGCCTCCCATTCGGGTGGCTCCACGTACGCGCCGACATCCGTAACGAGCGTGTCCGCGACGCGCGAAAACCGATTCCCGTAGGTCCGCGGGTCGTCGAGCGTCGACGCGTAGCCCTCGCGGAGACGGCGGGCGTCCGCGGCGTAGGCGCGCCCCCACTCGACGTCCTGTGCGAGTTCGGCGACGTGCAGGACGGTGTTCTCGTACTCGTGATGGCGGTTCGGTTCGGCGATTCGGGCCCCGGTCTGGCCCCAATCGACGATGCGGGCGTGTTCAGCGAGCGCACCCACGACGTCGTCGGGCGGGCCGACGTATCGGTAGTCGGCGAGGAACGCCTCGGCGTCGCGGTGGTGGCGGTCACGGCGTGCCTCGACGTCCCCGGCGGAGAGGGCCTCGTCGAACGCGGCCAGCCCCGCGTGGACGAACATCGCCTCCGAACGCGGATGCGTGAGGCCGGCGAGCGCGTCGACGCGCGTGGTTTCGTGGTCGTCGTCCCGGGTGAGGGCCGCGCGTGCGGCTTCCCGCTCGCGATCGAGTTTCTGGCGGACGACTTCGTTCGGAATTCGGGAGACGTCCGCGTCGTCGAGCAGCAAGCGGATGCGCTCGCGGGCGGCTGCGACGTGGCCTGGCGTCGGCTGGACGGGGGTCGCCGCGGGCACCCTCGGGAGTTCGCCGGGGATCGCGGCGAGCGACGACTCGTCGTACTCGACGTTCCTTTCACCTGACAGTAAATTCAGGTCGCTACAGCCCGCGAGCGTGCCCGTGAGTGCGGTTCCAGTCATTGCGAGCAGCGAGCGACGGGTGTGTCGACTCACGTCGACTCACTCCTGTTCCGATAGCGCTCGGGAATCGGGCCGCAACTACCGCCGCTGCCGACGGAGAAGGCGTCGTATTCGTCGCCGGAAAAGGGCAGGCGGACGAACGCTGCGACGTGGTCGCGGGCGGAGCGCTCGCAGGCGGCGTGGGAATCGCGGATCGCCCAGCAGCAATCGACGTCCGGATCGCCGTCGGGATCCCTGGCGACATAGTTCACCTTCAGCCGGTAACACTCGCCGATGGGCGTCTGGTAGCCGACCACGGACTCGCTCGCGTACGCCGTCCCTGCGAGGAGTCGGCGGACTGCCGTGACGTTCGTCGCATCGGCGGTGAACGCGAGTTCTGATGCGTCGCGGTCGCTCGTGATGATAGCACGTGAGAGCGGTTCGGGCGTCGGCGTCGTCTCGTCGGCGTTTCCCCCGTCGCCGATATTCTCCCGGGGCGCGACGACGGGAGGGCGCTCGCTCGTCGAGCGCGTCATAGCGGCGGTGTGGTCAGTGACGAGGGTGCCGTCATCGGACTGTGGAGGGTCTGTCTGGGAGGTACTGCAGCCGACCAGCACGGTAGCGACACCGGCGCCCATGCCGGCGAGGAGGCCGCGTCTGGAGGCGGTGGGAACCATCGCGGTTCGACGATGTTTGTGGGGCGACAAGAAAGCAGCGGGTCAGTTCTCGGCGCCGGATGACGCACCCTGGCCGGGGGTCCGCGATGCCTCCCCGTTCAGAGGCACCCATCCGTGAAGCGTGGGAGGGGGAGATGGGGTCCTCGGGACGCCGAAACCGTAGAAAGGCCACCCCGGCGATCGACACCGACGCAGAGTAGGTCGCTCGACGGTTTCGAGAATCGATTCGGGACTCGATTCGGTCCGAACGCTTTTCCCGCTCTCGTCGAAGAGTGGTATCCCGATCTCCCGCTCGATCGACCACGTATAACGTTCCGGGGAACAGGCCGACCGTCACTGAATGGTGCCTCCCATGCGAACCGGAAGAATCGGCACGAAAAATGACGCCGCAGACCGACCATAGCAATCGTATTTGCAACAACTGTCAGTGGCGAAGTCAAAACCCTATAAGGAAAGGATAAAATTGTGAGCCAGGCGTCTGGAGACGCTCGCCGGTAGCGCCGTCAGCGTTTACTTCGACACGAGAAGTTGTCGATTCCTCACTGATTATCGGGGAGCGTCGCCCTCACCAGAACTTCAGGTTCTCCTTCACGGCTTCCCGCTTGAGTTCCTGGATGTGCTCGGTGAGCGGGATGTCCTTCGGACAGACGTCGGTACAGGAGAACTGGGTCTGGCAGCGCCAGACGCCGTGTTCCTGCTCGATGATCCGCAGGCGGTGTTCCTGGGCCTCCTCGCCCTCGCGCTCGTCCATGTAGAAGCGGTAGGCCTTGTTGATCGCCGCCGGGCCGAGGTACTGGTTGTCGCCGGCCGCGATGTTACACGAGGACATGCAGGCGCCACACCAGATGCACCGCGTCGAGAGCTTGACCTTCTCGCGGTTTTCCCGGCTCTGGCGCTGCTCCTCGAGTTCGTCGTCGGGCAGCTCGTCGGGCTGGAAGTACGGCTCCACGGCCTCCATCTGGTCGTAGAAGTGCTCCATGTCGACGACGAGGTCCTTGACGACCTCCTGGTGGGGCAGGGGCTCGATCCGCACGGGTTCGTCCATCTCGGAGAGCTGGGTCTTGCAACAGAGGTGCTGGGACCCGTTGACGAACATGGCGTCCGAGCCACAGACCGCCTGCCGGCAGGAGTGGCGGAAGGTCAGGGAGGGGTCGAAGTGGTCGCGAGCGTAGATCAGCGCGTCGAGCACCGTCATCCCCTTCTCGAAGGGGACGTGGAAGTCGTCGAACCGCGGCTCCTGCTTGCCCGGGACCTCGGGGTCGTACCGGAAGATCTTGAGGTGGACGGTGTTCTCGGCGGCTTCGGCGGCCGCCTCCTCGCGTCGCTGGGCGTCGCGCTCCTCGGCCGCAGCGCGCTTTTTCTCCATCCGTCGTTGCTGGCTCGCCGGTTCGACGGCGGGTTCGGCCTCGCTCGCGGCCTCGCCCTCCGTCTCCTCGGGTTCGACTTCCTCGGCGTCCGTGCTCACAGGAACGCACCTCCGCTCATGGCGAACGCGACGCGGGTGCCCTGGACGATCAACAGCAGGCCCGCGAGCGCGAGCCCCCACTTCACGGCGCGTTTGAGCGTTCCCGACAGGCCCTGGTTCACCAGGGCGGCGTACACGCCGTTGACGCCGTGGAACGTGGCCGTCACCAGGAACAGCCACATCGTCACGAAGTACCCCGGCTCGCTCATCCGGGCCTGCGTGCCCGCGAACGTGACCTCGTAGGCGTGATTCCAGAAGTGGAGCTGGAAGAAGTGAAACGCCAGGGTCACGATCAGGAAGGCGGCCGTGATCCGCTGGAGCAGCCAGGCGGTCCCGCCGGGCGCGAAGGTGCTGTAGCGCTCGGCCATCAGAGGTTCACCTCCGCGAGGAAGGTGGGGACGCTCGCGACGACGATCGCGGCGGTCAACAGCAGCGAGACGTAGAAGCTCTTGTCCTGGGACTCGAGGCCGACCCCGAGGTCGATCAACAGGAGTCGGATCCCGTTGAGGATGTGGAAGACGGCCACCGCGAGGAGGCCCACCTCGAGGATCCGCACGAGGACGAGGCCCTCAAGCCCCTGGATAGTGTCGGTGTAGGTTCCGGCCCCTTCGAGGGAGCTACTCAACACCGCGATGTGCGCGAACAGGTATCCGGCGAGTACCCAGCCGGTGAGCTTGTGGAAGATCCAGGCCCACATGCCCGCCGAGAACTCCTTCCACCGCCCGAAGTCCTCGACTGTTCCCCGATTGTAGGACTGACTCATGCGTCTAGGTGAGCCTCGGATGCCGGAAGTATAGAAGTTACTACCTCGGAACCCGCGCGGGGGTGGAGTCAAAGCCGCGATTGTTCGCGCTCGACGGCCCGACGCGTACTGGCGTCGAGTTTGACCAGGTGACACAGCGGGTTCCCCGGGTACACGAGCGGGTTCTCGAGGACGCCCACGAGCAGCCCGGTGAACGGCGCCTCGACCACGTCGCTCTCCGCCTTGAACGGGTTCGTGATCGTGCAGATCCGATCGCCCGCCTGTACCAGCGACCCCCGGTCGTGGTGCATGTCGACCATGCCGCCGGTGTCGGCGCGGAGCCACGTCTTGTCGTCGTCGCTGTCGATGACCGTCCGCCAGCCGGGCCAGGCGACGGAGGCGGACCGGAGGAGGCCGAACTCGGCGAGGACGCTCACGACGCCGTCGAGGGCCTCGTCGATGAGACTGCGCTGGAAGCGGTGGGCCTCGCCCATCTCGATCGTGATCGTCGGGATGCCGGCGGCGGTGGTCTCCCCGCGCAACGTCCCCGACGGGCCCTCGCTGTCGATGATCACGTTGGTCGCGAACGCGTTCGCGAGGCGGGCGACGACCTCGTCACCCATGTCGGCCCGAACGTGGAGCATGTTCGTCCGGCCGCGGGTCGACGTGTGGAAGTCCATCCCGAGGTCGCAGGGTTCGATGAAGTTGGAGTAGATCCGGTGGGCCATCCGCTTGGCGCTGGTACTCTCGTCGTCGCCGGGGAACGACCGGTTGAGGTCCCGGTCGTAGATGGGGAGGTAGCGTTGCTGGGCGAGGAAGCCGGGAACGTTGAGGACGGGGAGACAGACGAGGGTGCCGTGGAGGTCCGAGTGGTCCCACTCGTGGGCGACGGTTCGGACCACCTCGATCCCGTTGAGTTCGTCGCCGTGCGAGGCGGCGGTCAGAAACGCGGTCGGACCCGGGTGCTCGCCGTTGATGATCGTGACGGGGATGCGGATCGGATCGCCCAGATACGTCTGGCTGATCCGGTATCTCAGGTTCTCCGACTCGCCCGGTTCGACGCGGCCGCCGTGGTAGGTGAACGCCTCGGATTCGACCCCCTCCACGGCCTCCGCCTCGATGTCGTCGGCCATGACGGTCCTTCGGTCGGGGGGACACAAAACCTTGTCCGGTCCGACCGCGGTCCCTGAGCGCGTCGCGTCGCTCCGTCGGGTCGGGTCCCGGTCGTTCGAAGTCGGAAACGGCGGTGAAGGTTCCGGGTCTCCCGACGAGTCCGTACGATCCGGTTCGATCGGCGCCGCCGCGTACGCCCATCCTGTTAGTAGATCAACCGTAACTTTAAATGGTGAAAGTCACTGGTTCGAAAGTTAATTATAATTAAATCAAAAATCATTTCTACCTTGTTACTGGTTTACTAGTCGTGGGTTACCATGCCTGACAGGGAACGATGGAAATCCAAGTTCGGGTTCATCGCAGCCAGTATGGGCTCGGCCGTGGGCCTGGGCAACATCTGGCTGTTCACGTTTCGGGCAGGACAGAACGGCGGAGCGGCTTTCCTGATACCGTACTTCATATTCCTGTTCCTGGCAGGAATTATCGGATTGACGATTGAGTGGGGTCTGGGACGGAGCCAGGACGGCGGCCCGATAAAGGCGTTCGAATCGACGGGAATGCCCTTCGGCAAGTACCTGGGGATCATTCCCAACCTGACGGTGCTGTTGATCCCGGCGTTTTACCTCAGCATCATCGGCTGGTCGTTGCGGTACTTCGTGGGGAGCCTCACCGGGTCCGCAGTGACAAGCAATCCGGGGCCGTACTTCGGCAGTTTGGCGAACCAACCCATCGCCATCGTGTGGGCCGGCGTCGCGCTGTTCCTCACCATGGGGGCCATATATTTCGGCGTCCAGAAGGGGATCGAGCGGGCGAACATGGTTTTGCTCCCGACCCTGTTCTTCCTGATCATCATCATGGCCATCTGGTCCGTTTCGCTCGAGGGCGCGTACGAGGGCATCGAGTTCTTCATGTCGCCGGACATGTCCAAGGTCATGGAACCGCAGACGTGGATCATCGCGCTGTCGCAGGCGTTCTTCACGCTGAGCCTCGTCGGCGGTTCGATGGTCATCTATGGGAGCTACCTCAAGGAGAACGACGACATCAACCTGTCCACCATCTCGGTCGCATTCGGGAACACCACGGTGGCGATCATGTCGGGGTTCGTCATCTTCCCCGCCGTGTTCGCCTTCGGCGTGGATCCCAACGCGGGGCCGCCGCTGGTGTTCCTCACCCTCCCGAAGATCTTCGCCAGTATGACCGGCGGCCGGATCTTCGCGATCATGTTCTTCCTCGCGCTGTCGGCGGCGGGCATCTCCTCGTCGATATCGATGACCGAGGTGAACGTCGACGCGCTCATGGACTGGTTCGGCTGGTCCAGGGAACGGAGTTCCGTCGTCATGGGCGTCGTGGTGTTCGTGCTGATGGCGCCGGCGGCGGTCGATCCGAGCGTGTTCGACCTCTACGTCGAGATCGGCACGGTCTGGTTGCTCGCCATCGGGGCGTTCCTGGCCGCCGTGGCGTTCGCGTGGTACTACGGCGCCGAACGGGCACGGGAGCACATCAATTCGACCTCGTACTTCCAGATGGGCCGCTGGTGGGAGCCGTGGGTCAAGTTCGTGTATCCGGCGGTGATCGTCCTGACGCTGATGTGGAGCGTCGAGTGGATCCGGAAACCGCTACTGCAACTCATCAACGGAGGTGGCTAACATGAACACCGTACTCGTCACCGCTGTCGTCGTCCTGGGGTTCGTCTGGATCCCGTTCCTGTGGAGTTCGTGGAAACTCGCCCAGGAGGAGGAACTGGGCGGGTCCGAAACGGAAGAACCGCTGGAGGAGGAAACAAGGGACGAGGAGGAACTGCCCGCGCAGGAAGCGTAGCGTGAAACGCCGGTTGCCTCGCTGACCGGTGGCCGGGTTTTCGATCGATCCCAGGGACCCGTCGTGCGAAGGGCAACCGCGGGTCGGTCTATCATCGCTCGTGTGGGTGGCCGTGTCCGGCAACGTTTTTCGGCCCCCCGCGTGATACTGTACTAATGGCGACCAGCGACCTCGTTCGAGTCGGCGTACTGAGCCTTCACAACAGCAAGGAAACCAAGGCGATTCTGAACGCCGTCGAGGAACTCGGCCACAAGCCCGAGTGGCTTCGAGCGGAAAACACGACGATTTCCACCGAGGGAGCGTCGACCAAACTCGAACCGGACGTCGACGTCGTCGCCAACCGGCTCCTCCTCTCCAACACGGAACAGCCCTGCGAGGACCTCGGCCTGGCCAACAGCATCTCGCGGCTCCGCCCCACCCTCAACGAGCCACAGTCGACGCTCGTCGCACTCCACAAGGTGGCGAGCGCGGCGGCACTCGCCAGCGAGGGCGTGCAGGTCCCCGACGCGCTGCTCGCGCTCTCGAGCGATCGGCTCAATCAGGAACGCGACCGGTTCGGCGACGAGGCCGTCTACAAGACCGCGATCGGGACGCACGGGGGCGGGACCTGGAAGGTCGACCGCGAGGAACCGCTGAACGTCAAGGTCGGCAACCGCTACGCCTTCCTGCAGGACCTGATCGAGCGCGACGACCAGCGCCACCGGGACATTCGGGTGTACGTCGTGGGCGACCGGGTCGTCGGCGCCATGTACCGCTACGCGCCGGACAACGACTGGCGGACCAACGTCGCGCTCGGCGGGTCCGTCGAGGACGCCACCGACGACCTGCCCGACGAAGTCCGCGAGATCGCGAAGAAGGCCACGTCGGTGATCGGCCTGGACTACGCGGGCGTCGACATCGTCGAGGGCAACGACGGCTGGTTCGTCCTCGAGGTCAATCCCACGGCGGGATTCAAGGGGCTTTACGAGGCCACCGACCGCAGTCCCGCGCCGTACATCGCCAAACTCGCCATCGAGCGCGCCGGTGGTGCAGTCGACGACGAACGCGTCCGCGAACTGTCCGCCACCCTGGACGACTCGACGCCCTCGTGCAAGCCCCGCGTCTCCCGCCGGCCGTCCGGCGAACCCGTCATCATCGGCTACACCGAGGAGGTCGTCGTCGCCGGCACCGCGGGATCGAAGACCGTCATCGCGAAGTCTGACACCGGCGCGACCCGGACGAGCATCGACACGCGGCTGGCGGCGGACATCGGCGCCGGTCCGATCAAGTCGATCACGCGCGTGAAGTCCGGCAGTCTCAAGGGCGGCAAGAGCCGCCCCGTCGTCGACGTGGTCGTCGGCATCGGCGGCACCCAGCACACCGTCACCGCGAGCATCGAGGACCGCAGTCACATGGATTACTCCGTCCTGCTCGGGCGGGACATCCTCGAGAACTACCAGGTGGACGTCAGCCGCCGCACCGAGGAGGACGCCGAGGCCGAGGAAGAGGAACTGGCCGAGGAGTAGGCGTCCTCCCGACGCGGTATTCGTCGGCCATCACAGGCCGATCTCGCGCCCGATCACCAGCTGCTGAATCTCGCTCGTCCCCTCGCCGATCTCCATGAGCTTCGCGTCGCGGAAGAACCGCTGTGGCGCGAAGTCCTCGGTGTATCCGTACCCGCCGAACACCTGGACGGCGTCCTCGGCCACCTCCCGGGCCGCCTCGCTGGCGTCCCACTTCGCGAGCGAGGCGATCCGGGTGACGTCCTCGCCCGCGTCGTACTGCGTCGCCGCCTTGTGGGTGAGCAGGCGGGCCCGCTCGACCGTCCGGTCCATCCCGACGATGGCGTTCCGGACCGCGTCGTGTTTCCCGATCGGCTTGCCGAACTGCTCGCGCTCGGTGGCGTACTCCCGGGCGTGTTCGTAGGCGCCCTGGGCCAGCCCCGTCGCGAGCGCGGCGATCGAGATCCGGCCCCCGTCGAGCGTCTTCTTGGTCTGGGTCCACCCGTCGCCCGTCTCTCCGAGCAACCGGTCCTCGGGCACCCGGACGTCGTCGAGTTGCACTTCGCAGGTGGGGGAGGCGTTCAGTCCCATCTTGTCCCAGACGTTCGTGATCTCGACCCCGTCGTCGGCCTCGGGATCCACGATGAACGTCGAAATGCCGCCGTACCCCTCCCCGGGATCGGTGACGGCCTTCACGAGGAGCGACCCCGCCACGTTGGCGTTGGTGATGAACTGCTTGGTCCCGTCGAGTACCCACTCGTCGCCGTCCTTCCTGGCCCGGGTGTCCATGTCGCTGGCGTCGGAACCGCTGCCCGGTTCGGTCAGGGCCCACGCCCCGAGGTACTCCCCCTCCGCGAGCGGTCTCAGCCACCGCTCTTTCTGTTCCTCCGTGCCGAACAGTTCGATCGGCTTCGACGCGAGCGAGACGTGCGCCGCGTAGGAAAGGCCGACGGACCCCGAAACGCGGCCGAGTTCCTCGCAGACGAGGGCGTACATGAGTTGATCCCCGCCGAGGCCGCCGTACTCCTCCCCGATCGGCACCCCCATGACGTCGAGGGTCGCCAGCCGGTCGAAGAGCTCCGCCGGGAATCGGTGCTCGGACTCGATCTCCTGGGCCACCGGCTCGATCTCTTCCCGGGCGAACCGCCGCACTTCGTCCCGGATCATCCGGTGTTCGTCGGGCAGGCTGAAGTCCATGCCCCCAGAGTAGGGGACTTGTGGAATAAAAACTCCGCCGCTCCGACGGCGGTCCCCGAGTAACTCAAGGGTTAAACCCGTGGCCGTGTCACGTTCGGGTATGCCCCTTCGGGACGTCGTCCGGGGCCGGATCGAGTGGCCCCGCCTCGAGGCCGTGGCGCGCGAACTCGCCCGCCGGTACGGCCGCGAGTCGGTCCGCGTCGAGTTCCTGGAGGCGGACAACTGGCTGTCGACGCCGTGCGCGGTCGACGACGAGTGGTTCGTGAAGGTCATCTCGCCCCAGAACTCGCTGGTTCACGCCCTGTTCACGACGGGGCGAAACATCGGCGCGTTCTCCAGCGGCACCCCGGGGTTTTTCGATCACGTCGGCAGCCCGATCGAACTCGCCGAACGGGAACTCGAGGCGACCGAGCGGATGCGGGAGGTCGGCGTCGGCGCCCCGCGGCCGATCGAGGCGTTCGAGGTCGACGGCCTCGGCGTGCTGGTGCTGGAGTACCTGGACGGGTACCGGACCTTCGATGACGTCGACGACGAGACCGTCGAGCGGTTCGCCCCGCGGCTGATCGAGTCCCTCGCGCGCCTCCACGACCACCGGCTCGTCCACGGGGACCTCCGGGCCGAGAACGTGTTACTCCACGAGGGGCGCCTCTACTTCATCGACGCGACCACAGTCAGGGAAGAGGAGGGCATCGACGACGCTCGCGCGTACGACCTGGCCTGTGCCCTGTCCACGCTCGAAACCCGTATCGGCGCACCGGAGGCAGTCGCGATGACCCGGGAGGCCTACTCGGCAGACGACCTCCTGGCCGCCCGCGAGTTCCTCGACTTCGTGAACCTGCGTCCGGATCACGACTTCGACGCGGCGCTGCTGAAGGGTGAAATCGAGAAGGCCGCCGACGGCTCGGCGTGACGGTCACCACGGCGAGCGCGCTCGTCGATCGGGAGTCGACCGAACGCGGAACGGATGCCTGAAGACGGGAACGAGGGGGACGACCGGGAGGCTCGGACGCCGCGGCCGGGGTACGCGCCGTGTCGGACGGGCCGGGTCGGTGTGGCCGACCGGGGACGAGTGTACCGGTTCGACGTGAAAAGCGCCGAATCCGGCAGCCCTGGCTACCACCCTCGGTCATATAAATCCTGATGACGAGGGCGAAAGCGAACCCGAACGCGAACGCCGGGCTTCGGACCCGCGGCAGATCGATACCGATCAGCGGCGCCGATCGTGCCAGGCCGGAAACTCGTCGCGCACCGCCGTCACGCGCCCGGGATCGATCGTGGCCGTCACGATCGCCGGTTCGTCCCCGGTGCTGGACAGGAGGTTCCCCCAGGGGTCGTACACCGTCGACCGTCCCAGGAGCGTCGTTCCGTCGAACGTCCCGCTGCCGTTGATCGTCGCGAGGAACAGCTGGTTCTCGATCGCCCGGGCTCGCGAGAGGACCCGCCAGTGTTCGACCCGCGGGTACGGCCACGCGCTCGGGACGAGGACCAGGGACGCTCCCCCTTCGGCGAGGTCGCGGTACAGCTCCGGGAACCGGAGGTCGTAACAGGTCGTCACGCCGACGGTAAAGCCCCCGACGTCGGCGGTCTCGAGCCGTTCCCCGGGAACCAGCAGTTCCGCCTCGGCCGACTCGTAGCCGAAGAGGTGGTGCTTGCGGTACACGAGCCGCCGGTCGCCGTGCTCGTCGAACAGGACCGCCGCGTTGGCCAGTCCCTCGTCGGCCGGGGTCGGTCCCTCCGTCGCGGCCAGGTCCTCCACGATGGTCCCGGCCAGGACGGCGACCCCGTGGTTTCGGGCCGCGTCCGCCATCGCCGACAGGGTCGGCCCGGAGAGCGGTTCGGCGCGGTCGCGATACCGATCGAAGGCGAAGTAGCCGACGTTGAAGATCTCGGGGAGCGCGACGAGGTCGGCGCCGTCGTCGGCCGCCGCCGCGACGGCCGACCGCGCCCGGTCGACGTTCCCGTCGACGTCGTCGCCTTTGATGTCGAGTTGAGCCAGTGCGAGTTTCATCGTTCGAGTTCGAGGTCCTCCCGCAGGGTTCGTTCGAGGTTTTTCAGTTCGGCGTCAAGGTTCTTCCGGAAGAACCGCTCGACGCCCGGCAGTCGCCCCTCGACGACGAAGCTGTTCCGGAGGCGGCTTCCGCCGTCGCTGGCGGTGATGAAGTGTTCCCCGGTGACGTTCAGCACCTTCGAGCGACCCTCGAACTTGACGAACTCGGGGGGGTCCCGCTCGACGTCCTGGGTTCGCACTGCGATGGTCCGGCTGATCACCGGAATCGGGAGGTCGATGTGCCAGGTCACGACCGTGTCGTCCGATCCGTCGACCGTGAAATCGGAGACGACGCTGATCGACCGTGCCCTGTTCGACGGGTCGGAGATGAACTCCCAGACGCGGCGAGGATCGGCAGGCAACTCGATGGTCCGCTCAACCCGGACGGTCATGAGGTCCCATTTGAACTACAGGAACAAAAAGCAACGCAAGGAACTAGCTCAACGTGACTTTCCAGGTGGTCGACTTCGCGCGCCCCCACTTCTCGATGTCCACGTCGTCGGACTTCTCGGCGAGTCGCGGGAGCCGCACGCCGACCTGTTTCGCGCTCAGGCCGAGGGCACTCGCGATGTTCTTGGCGCGGAAATAGCGCTCGCCGCGAGAAACGCTCTCGTGGAGGTAGGCGAGAATGCGCCGTTCCTCTTCGGTGTACTCGGTCATCTCAGGCGGATCTAAGGGATTCCGTCTCTTAACCCTTTTCCGCTACTCGTTGGGCGCCGGTCAGTATCCCTGGGCCGCTACGGTTGCCAGCGCGGCGAACAGGACGGCGGCGGCGAACCCGATCCCGGCGATCTTCGCCGGCGCGCCGACGACCATCACCAGGGCACCCACCAGCGCCAGTACGCCGAACGCGAGGGTGAGTCCGATACCCATGTCCGTCGTTTCTGTCTCGCGACCTGCCATACGAACCGTTCGGCCGTCGGGGAACTTAGTTCCACGCAATCCGGGCGGATCCACCCCATGTCGGGCCGCCCGGGGTCGGTCGCGCCGACAGCACTAAGTATCGAAGCGGGCTAGCCGACGGTGATGACACGGAGCGTAGGAGCTCCTGATCGGGTTCTTCTCGGACGACGAGCGGACGGTATCGACGCGAACTGACGGCGACGAGGTCGCGATCCGTATCGGCGATCGACGCGTCCGGCTGTCCAGACGGGAAGCCGTCGCACTCCGCGAAGCGATCGGCGAGGCCGTTACCCGCACGGAGTCGTTCGTCCGAACCACGGGACGGCACCGTCCGGACGGGACGTACGTCGTGGCCAGGCGCGGCGCCGACTCCGACGGCAACGCGAAGGTCTTCGAGTCGTTCGCCGCCCTCGAGGGCCTGTTCGAACGGTTGCCGGACGAGTTCGCGGCCGACGACGTCGGCGGCGAGGGGATCACTGGCTCCCGGCGGCACATGGTCGTCCGCCACCTGGCCGAACACCCGGCGTTCGACTGCGAGCTCGTCAGTCGAAGCCCACTGACGGTCAGGAAACGGTGTGGGGCGCGGGGAACGGGGCACTCCCCGGCGGTTGAGGGCGGGAGGTGAGGACCGCGACGGAACGGTCCGGCCGTCACGTGGCCGTCACTTGATCGTCGTGTGCTCGGACTCCTCGTTCAGCGCGAGGTTGGCCGCGATCTCGCCGTTGCGCATGGCGTACTGGGCGGTCTGCTGGAGGCTGACGAGCACCTCCCGGATTCGCAGCAGGTCCTCGTTGGGCATCTCCGGGAGTTCCTCGAGGATGCGCTGTTCTTCCGCCGTGATCTCGTGGAACCGGCGACGGACCTCGATCGTCTTGTCGTAGTCGCGTTCGACCGCCGCCTCGACGGCCAGGGCGGTGATCCCGTCCACGTCGTCGGTGAGTTCCCGGATCCGCCGGACGACCGACCCCTCGACCTTGATCGTGCTCTCGTCGGCGTCGAGGACGATCTCGGCGATGTCCTGGGCGTTGTCGGCAGTCAGTTCGAGGTTCTTCGCGATCGACCGGTAGCCGATGAGGGGGAACCCGTCGCTCAGGCCGATCGCCCTGGCCAGGCTGGGGTTCTGGTAGGCGGTGAAGATCAGCCGGAGCATCAGGACGAAGATCTTGTTCGCCTGGCGCTCCCGGTTGAGCGCCCGCTGGGCGAGGTCGGCGTTGCCGTGTGCCAGCGCCTTGATCGCCTCGGTCCGCATCGTCGACCCCGTGCTCTCCAGGCGTTCCAGGAGGTTGTCCAGCGTGAAGTCCTCGGGGTCCACCGAACACCGGATCGAGATGCTGTCCGGCGTCTCCTCGATGACGCCCAGGCCCATCAACTGGGTTTCGGCCCGATAGACCGCGTTGATGTGCTCGCTCTCCAGGGCGCCGTCCGAGCGCTCGACCCGAATGACCCGGCGGCCCAGGACGTACTGGGCCACGATGGCGCGTTCGACGGCGTCGGCGTCCAGGTCGTCGGCGTGGACGATCGCCTCGGTTTCCCCGCCGCTGGCCGACTCCGGCATCACCGTCAGCGTTCCCTTCCCGCCCAACCGGAGGGTCACCTCGTCCCCCTTCTCGACCGCGTGTTCCCTCGCCCATTCGGCCGGTAGCGTCATCGCCAGCGTCGACGGTCCCAGCCGCTGTACCTTGCGCGTCTCCATGGCCGGAGCGACGGGACACGCGGCCTTAAATCAATCTATATGCCCTTAGTCGCCACCCACCGTCCACCGCTTTTCACCGTCGATCGGATCAGTCACCACAGGTCCGTCACTCCGGTCCGTGACCACGGGTCCGTCGATCGGATCCGTCACCACGGGTTCTCGCGGGTCGGAACCTGTTCGTCGCCGGGCTGGAAAAACGGGTCGAGAAAACCCTCGGCGGCGACGGCCCCTTAATTGAGCCGTTCGGGCCGACGCCGTTCACTCGACCTTCATGAGCCGGTGCTCGAACCGGCCCGTCCGGACCTTCATCCAGCCGCCGAGTTCTTCGTTGAGCGCCTCGTCGTCGGTGTCCACCCTGAGCACCCCGACGTCGTCGAGTTTGTCGCGCGAGGCGACGACCGCCACCTCACACTGGCGGATGACGGCCGGCGAGATCTGGTCGTTCCCCCGGCCGAAGACGAACCCCTGGCCGCCGATCGGCGACACGACGATCACGTTCCGGTCGCCAAGGTTCGCGAGGATGTCGCTCTCGGCGGCGTCCGAGACGAGCACCTCGCCGTCCCGCCAGACGTCCACCCCCAGGGGCGACGGCTCGAAGCCCAGTTCCCGCTTGATCGTCCCGACGGTGCTGCCGGGACCCAGGACGTAGGTGGCTTCGGGGTCGACGTCGGCGGCGAACCCTTCAGCCAGCGTCTCGACGGTGCCCCCGCTCAGTTGCTTGCTCGCCTGCAGTTCCCCGTCGGAGACCGGCACGTTGACGACGGCCTTCAGTTCGGTGTGAACCTCGCCGCCGCGGAAGGCGTCCTCGTCGATGTCGTTGACCTCGCGCTGCTCGACCCGATCGAACCCGGCGGCGATCCGCCCCGCGTCCTCCGGCGTGACGCCGAACACGCCCGAGTAGACCTTCACGCCCGCCGGCACGCCGAGGACTGGCGTGTCGTCCTCGAGGTCCGCCAGCGCCTCGGCGACGTCGACGGCGGTGCCGTCGCCGCCGACGAACAGGATCAGGTCGACCCCTTTCTCGACGAACGCCCGGGTCGCGGCGCGGGTGTCCGCGGCGTTCGTTTCGGTCTCGTCGTCGGCCGCGTCCGTGACGACACGGGCGTCCACGCCGGCCGCCCCGGCCTCGCGCTCGCCCATCACCCCGCCCGCGACGAGTATCTCGGCGTCGGGGGCCCGGGTGGCGAAAGCCTCCAGTGCCCGCCGCGCGCGTTCGGGGGCCGTCGGTTCGGCGCCCCGATCCAGCGCCTCGTCGAGTTTTCCGTCGGTTCCCTTGAGGCCGACCCGGCCACCCATGCCGGCGATGGGGTTGACAACGAACCCGATTTTCATGCGCGGACGTACGGCCGACCGTCTGAAAAGGGACGCGTTCGCGGGCGGCACTGTCGCGGGTCATCGACCCGCGGCTCGGACGTCCGCGCGCTTCCACCCCACGGTCAGGGTTCCAGGGACCGGTACAGCACGACGCACGGCGAATCCGGGAGGTTCCGGAGGGCCTCGAATCCGAACGATTCGTAGAACTCCCGGGGTCCGACCGGCCACCAGACGCCCGCGTCGGGATCGACGAACTCCGCGTCGCGCTCGGTCACGTAGGTGTAGATCCCGTCGTAGTCCCGAACGACGTCGCTTTCGAGGAGATGGGTCAACAACGTCCGTCCGACGCCCTCCCGCTGGGCGTCGGGGTCGACCCAGAGGCAGGCGAGGAATATCGCGTTCTCGGCCGTGTCGACGGCTGCGGGGTCCGACGACCAGCAGGCCCGTTCCGGCGCCGTCCGGCAGGGAACGAGGCCGAACTCGTCGATCAACGACGCCGGCAGAAACTCGATCATGCCCACGGGATCGGCGTCCCCGTTCCGATAGGCGATGAACGTCGTCGGCGAAAACGCCCGATTGGCGTTTTCCAGCCACGTGCGACTCTCCTCGACCACGTCCCGGTCGCGCCACCCCTCGACGCCACCCCAGCAGAGTTCCAGCCGGTCCTCGATGCGCTCCTCCGAGATCGGTCGTACCACGATCGGGCCGTCACTCATCCCGAGATCCTTGGTCGGGAGGTGGCAAAGGTCCATCGTCGTGGCCGGAACGCTGAAGAATTAAGGGGGGACCACGTCAACGGGTGAATATGCCAGTGGTACTCGCCGCGGAAGGGCCGTCGCTCCCCATCGATCTCGTCAGCTACGGGGTCCTGATCGCCGGAATCGCCGTCACCCTCGCCTGGCTCTGGTACCTCTACCGGTAGCCCGCTCCGATCACTCGGTCGGGTCGGGCGGCTCGACCCGTTCCCGCAGCCAGTCGGCCGCCTCGGCGACGGTCTCGGGGTCCCCCGCCGTGATCCGGAGCCGGACGTGATCGCCGGGGTAGCTCCCGACCGACACGGGATATCGCTTTCTGAGCGTTTCGATCCGGTCGACCAGCGCGCTCTCCGGCTCCCCGGCGTGAACGACCTCGCGATAGCGTTCGGGGCCAGCGAACGAGTCCACCACGTCCTCGAACATCGTCTTCATCTCCGCCGGCACTCCCGGAAGCACGTAGACGTCGTCGATCACGGCTCCCGGGGCGACGCCCACCTCGTTGTGCAGCGGTCGAGCCCCGGCCGGGATGTCGGCGGTCCCGTCGACGAGGTCCTCGCGAGCGTAGCCCCCCTCCTCGACCAACCGTTCGAGGACGGGGTCGCTCCCCTCGAGGTCGCGCCCGAACGCCGCCGCCACCCCTTCCATCGTCACGTCGTCGTGGGTTGGGCCGATGCCGCCGGTCACGATCACCGCGTCGTACTCCGCCCGGTACTCGTTGACGACGCGAGCGACGTCGGCGACCCGGTCCGGCAGGACGGTCACCCGCTCGACGTCGGCGCCCCTGTCGGTCAGTTCCGAACAGAGCCACGCCGCGTTCGTGTTGACCGTGTCTCCGGAGAGGAGTTCGTCGCCGACCGTCACCACCGCGACCTGCATGGGGATGTCTACGGCACCCGAACCGTATGAACCTTCAGTTGCCGGCAGCGAGGCGACCGGTTCTCACTTCATTCCCGGCGGCGGTCCCCGGTCGAACTCGTCGTCGTCGGGATCGACGTCGAGGCCGAGTTCCTCGCGAACCTCCCGGAGGGACTGGATCTGGCGGTAGTAGTAGAGCGCGCCGCCACCCCCGAGGAGCAGGATCAGGAGGACCGCGCCCCCGAAGATGTAGAGGTCCCGCTGGAGGTAGTACCGGACCGAGAGGTGGCCGGAAATGTCGTTCCACTCCAGGTGGACGCGTCCATCGTCGCCCCGATAGCGATCGGCCCCGCTCGGCGAGATGGAGCCGAAGATCGGAATCCCCGTCCGCATTCCCTCCGGGAGGATGACCTCGTAGGACCCGTCGACGTAGGTCGGGAGCTGGAAGTGCTTTGACTCGGCCCCGGCGGTCAGCGCGACGGTGCCGTTCGCGTCCGGGACCTCGATGACGGCGTTCTCGTCCCCCTTCCGGATCGAGATTTCCGACCCGTTGACCACGGTCCCGTTGGGATAGCGGAAGCGGACGGCCCGGATTCCCAGCGGGTACTTGCTCCGGAAGTCCCGCCGGAAGAGCTTCAGCTTCTCGCTCCCGTTCATCTCGTAGATGGCCTTGAACTGCTCCCCCCTGACCCAGATCGTGACCCTGGCGTCGGTCTCGTTCCAGGCGTAGCCCTCTCCCGGGGGGTCCTCGTCCAGTCGCTCCTCGTCGAAGGAGTCGTTGCCGAAGAACGGCACCGTACAGCCGGCCGTGACGGCCAGGAGGGCGACCGCCACGATCGCGAGGACCAGTCGACGGTTCATGGCACGACGGCGCGGAGTTCGGCGGGGAGGTACTCCCCGATGCTCGCGAGCAACCCCGGCGGATCCGTGTCCTCGCCACAGACGACGCTCTGTTCAAGGAGGCCGAGGCGCTCGACGGTCACGATGTCGTGGGCGTGGCCGGCGCGGTTGACGGTCGCCCGGACCTCGGCCCGCGTCGCGCTGTTGACGTTCACACGGCCGGGCCCTCGCGTCCACTCGTAGACCCGGTCCCGTTCCGCGTCGGCCAGCCGCGGCGGGTCGCCGTACACGAACCGCATTGGGAGGTGTTGAATCAGCCCGAAGCGTTCGCGGATCTGGTCCGGGGTCCCCGGCCCGAGGCCGATCTCGTCCGCCGGGACGAGGACCTCCTCGCCCGCGTCGAGGAGGAACCCCTCGTCGCTCCAGGCCTCGAACGTGCCGACGTAGGTCTCGCCGACCTCCAGTCGGGGCACGATCTCGCCCCACTCCTCGCGCAGGAGGTTCCGGGCGACCGGGGCGTCCTCGCCCGCGACGGTCACGCTCGGGAACTCGTCGTGTCTGAGGCCGACCTCGTACTCGACGTCCAGCTCGCCGAGGGCGTTGCCGACCAGCGACCGGAGGGAATCGAGCGCCCGTTCGCGGGCCTCCCCTTCGACGTAGACCTTCGTTGCGAGTACGACCATTATGCTTCCCGCTCGATCTCCACGTTGAGTTCGTTCCGCAGTTCGGCGATCCGTTCGTCCATCGCCCGGATCAGCATGTCGTTGTCCAGGGACTCGAGTTGGGACCCGCAGTCCGGACAGGCGAAGCCGAACTCCATCGCCTCGGCGAACTCGAAACGGATCGAGCAGGTCTCGCACAGGTAGAACTCGTGGTCGAGTTCGTACTCGCGACGCTCCTCGAGCGCGTCGAGCAGCCGGTACATCTCCTCCTCGAGGTTCTCGGGGATGTTCTCGTACTGGAAGGTCCAGAGGTAGGTCAGCCACCCCGAGTCCTCGTCGCGCACCCGGCGGTACGACGCCAGGTCGTTCTCGTAGAGGATGAACAGCGCGCGCCGGACGTCGTTGAGCTCCAGGTCGAGTTCCTCCGAGAGTTCCTCGTCGGTCACCTCGCCGTCCGGCGGCGCCGCGGCCACCGGCATTCCCTTCGGGCCGACGAGCTCGTGGAGGTATTTCTGGATGACGGGGTCCTCGAGCAGGTCCTCAAAAGCCATTACCATAATCCCGGAGTTTCGTCAGTTTAAAAGTACCGCTCGCGGGCCGGGAGGCCCACGGACTCGACATCGCCCTGGGCAGGGACGGAGCACAGGGTTGAAACGCACCGCGTCGCCGGACGGGTGGGCCTCCGCGGTACGATCGTCGCGACGGGATCGGAGCAAAGGGTTAAAACGGTCCGGGACCGTCCTTTCGGGCGACTGTCCGAGTATGAGCTGTGATCACGACCTCGATCCGGAGTACCTCTACCCGTCAGACGGCCAGCTTCTCGAGATCTTCGAGGACGCGGGCGATACGGTTTTTCGCATCGCCCTGCCCTGCCCCGAGTGTGACCAGGCGGTCGAAGTGACGGCCCGCACCGAGTCGGTCGAAGAGGCGGACCTGGAGTTGCCCCTCGAGGACACCGAGGACGTCTACGACTGATCCTCGTCGACCGGTTCGACCTGCTTGCCGGTCGCGTTCGGGACGACCCGACGATCCGCGTCGGTCCACTCCCGATCGAGTTCGCGACCCTCGAAGAGCCGGTCGAGGAACACCGCTAGCCCGGCGATTTCCGAATGCGGCTGGTTCGTCACCGCGACGTTCCAGTCCGCCCGTTCGTACACCTCGAAGGGCACCTTCTCGGCGCCGACGACGACCATCAGCGGGTCGGCGTCGTGGGCCTCGCGGACGTCGGCCTCCACGTCCTGCACCGGTTCGCCGTACATCGTCAGGTGGACGATGGAACCGTCGAACTCGCGGAGTCGGGCCTTGGGAGCGTCGGTCGTCTCGACGGTGAAGGGCCCGCCGAACCGGTCGGTGACGTCGCGCGCGGTCGCCACGGCGTCGCTCGCCGCGGCCTCGAAGATCACGCGATCGGCCCCGAGCGCCCGCGCCGCGAGGCCGACGTGGGTCGTCATGCGGTCGTCCCGTCCTGGCCGATGGCCGAGTCGGAGGACGACGACGTCCTGCTCGCCCTGCATGGTTCGAGGGTCGGGGCGGAACGGTTAGCCGGTTTCGTTTCGCGGGCGAGCGGTCCGCGCCGAACGGGACGCGGGGGCGATCGCCTGCGGTCGGGGGCTCTTCCTGGCCAGCGGGTTCCCGTGCGAACTGCCGGGGATCGACTGCCGCAGCCGTCGATCAGAACGCACTTGTCGCCCCCACCCGCGTACCCGACCATGCAGCTATCGGACAAGCGGGTCCTGGTGACCGGGGGCGCCGGGTTCGTCGGTTCCCACCTCTGCGAACGTCTCGTCGCCGACAACGACGTGGTCGTCGTGGACGACCTCTCGAACGGGAACGAGGCGTGGGTTCCCGACGCGGCCGACCTGATCGTGGGCGACCTGACGGACCCGGACGTGGCCGCCGAGGCCATCACGGCGGACGTCGACGTCGTCTTCCACTTCGCCGCCGACAAGGCGGTCGACCGCGGCGAGGTCGACCAGTTCCGCGAGAACAACCGGCTGACCGAGAACGTCGTCGAGCGCATGGACGAGGTCGGCGTCGAGAACGTCGCGTTCACCTCGTCGTCGACGGTGTACGGGGAGGCGCCGCGCCCGACGCCCGAGGACTACGCGCCGCTGGAGCCGATCAGCATCTACGGGGCGAGCAAGCTCTCCGAGGAGAGCCTGCTGTCGGTGTACGCCCACAGCCACGACCTCACGGCGTGGGTGTTCCGCTTCGCCAACATCGTCGGCCCGCGCCTCCAGCCCGGATCGGTCGTCCCCGACTTCATCGAAAAGCTCGAGGCGGACCCGGAAACCCTGACCATCCTCGGCGACGGTCGACAGGAGAAGTCCTACATGCATATCGACGAGTGCGTCGACGCGATGTGCCACGTCGTCGAGCACGCCGACGACGCGTTCAACGTCTACAACCTCGGGACGCGCACCACCACCTCGGTGACGACGATCGCGGACGTCGTGAGCGAGGAGATGGGGCTGGACCCGGAGTACGAGTATACCGGCGGCGACAGGGGGTGGGCGGGCGACGTGCCCCGGATGCGACTCTCGATCGAGAAACTCGCCGCCCTCGGCTGGGAACCCGCCGACTCGAGCGACGACGCGGTCCGGCGGGCGACGCGGGAACTCCTGGACGAGCGCGAGTGATCGGGACGGCGGCGCGATCAGATGTCGGGCGCGATCAGACGTCGAGCGCAATCAGACCTCGAACGCCGTCGTCGCCTCGCAGTCCGCATTCGTCGACGCCAGCACCGCCGTCGCCTCGTACTCGCCCGGCTCCGGATCCTCCCACTCGAACGCGTACGTCGCCGTCGCGCCGGGGTCGAGTTGCTTTTGCTGGAGCATCTGGGCGAACATCCGGCCCGCGCTCCAGCGCCAGACCTCGGTCCCGGCCGCGTCGGCGATCGCGAGGTCCGCTTCCTGCGCGTCCGAAAACTGGAGGTCGCTCGGCTCGTCGCCGGGGTTCCTCACCTCGAAGGTGAATTCGACTCGGTCGTCGCGGGTGTCGACGGAGAGCGAACAGTCGAGGCTCATGTCCGGGAGTATCAGCCCGTCCGACATCAGTGTTGGCGACGTCCGGCACCGACAGCGTCGTGCCTCACCGGTCCGACCTTGAGCCACGGATTCTGTCGAACCGCGAGCCCGGGGTGCCTCAGGGCGATACGTCCCGTCCCGACCGTACGTCGCCCCCGTAGACGATACCGCGCTCGCCGTCGACCGTCACCGTCGTCCCTTCCTCGACGCCTGGAAGCGGGGCGCCGCTGACCATGGGACGCTCCAGTTCCCGGGCGATCACGGCGGCGTACCCCGTCATGCCGGGTTCGGCGGCCACGATCCCGCCGATTCGGTGGACGTCGCCCTCGAACTCGTCGTCGAACCCCGCCGGGAGGGTGACGACGGCGCCGTCGGGGATGCTCGAGAGGTCGCCGTCGGGCAGTCGGGCGATCGGACCGGTGACCCGGCCCGAGACGACGCCGCGGCCCGTGGCCAGGGTCTCGGCGGCGACGTGGACCTTGAGCATGTCCGTCGGCGGCGTCCCCTCGAAGTCCGTCATCATGCCCGAAAGGACGACGACGGTGTCGCCGCTCTCGGCCACCCCGGCGTCGAGCGCCGACTGGACGGCGTCGTCGAGGAGGGCCGCGACGCCGTCGTCGTGGACCGGAACGTGCTGGGCCGTCACCCCCCACGAGAGCGCCAGCTGTCGGCGGACGTCGTCGTTCGGCGTCGCGGCGACGACCGGCACGCCGGGGCGGTACTTCGCGGTCTTCAGCGCGGTGTAGCCCGACTCGGAGGCGGCGACGACCGCGCTGGCGCCGACGTCCCGGGCCAGGAAGCGCGCCGAGCGCGCCAGGGCGTCCGTCTGGGTGTCGTCGGCCGGGGGAACGCGCTGCTCGCGAACGTCGTCGTACTCCGGACTCGATTCGACCTCGCGGACGATCCGGTCCATCGCCTCGACGGTGCTGACCGGGTGGTCCCCGACGGCCGTCTCCCCGGAGAGCATCACCGCGTCGGTGCCGTCGAGGACGGCGTTGGCCACGTCAGAGGCCTCCGCGCGCGTCGGCCGGCGCTCGTGGATCATCGAGTCGAGCATCTCGGTCGCCGTGATGACCGGCACGCCCTCCTCGTGACAGCGACGGATGATCCGTTTCTGGATGACCGGGACCTCCTCCATCGGACACTCGACGCCGAGGTCGCCCCGGGCGACCATGACGCCGTAGGCGGCGTCGATGATCTCCTCCAGGTTCTCGACGGCCACGTCGCGCTCGATCTTCGCGACGATGGGAGCGTCGGCGCCCTGCCGCTCGATGGCTTTCCCGACGGCGAACACGTCGTCGGCGTCCCGGACGAAACTGGCGGCGACGAAGTCGGCGTCGCCCTCGACCGCCATCTCGATCTCCCGCCGGTCGGCGTCGGTCGGGAACTCGATGTCGAGGTCCACGCCGGGGACGTTGACGCCCTTTCGCCCGCCGAGGTCGCCCCCGCTTTCCACGCGGGCGACGATTTCCTCGCCGTCGACGCGCCGGACCTCGGTCTCGATTCGACCGTCGTCGAGCAGGATGCGGTCGCCGGGGGTGACGCCGGCGAGCGAGTGGGAGACGCCGATCGTTTCGGGGGTCGCGTCCGTCCCCTCGACGAAGCGCACCTCGGAACCGTCCGCGATTTCGACGGTACCGTCGGTCGGAGCGGTCCGGATCTCCGGGCCGGCGAGGTCCACCATACTCGCCAGCGGGGCGTCCGTCATCCCGTCGACCGTCCGGATCCGGTCGAGGAGGGCGGCCCGGTCCGCCCGCGTGCCGTGGCTGGCGTTGAGCCTGGCCACGCTCATCCCGGCCTCCGCGAGGGCCCGGATGGTCTCCCTGGAATCCGACGCGGGCCCCAGCGTGCAGACGATCTTCGCGTTGCGCATGCGTCCACGTAGCGCGGGTGGATGCAAAAAATCGAGGGCAGGGTCGGACCACTGGCCGAGATCGGTCGCGGGGTCGGCGGCGCGCCGGTACTGACCCCGGCAGGGTTCTCTCCACCCGAATTGCTTTTGTGCGTTTGGAACAAAACTGCCGGACGGGTTCGATCGACGGGACCGTCGACCCGTCGTGTGAAGGCGAATCCGTCCTCGACGATTAACCCTATCAGCCTCCACGACCCAACTACTACCCATGACCGAAGACTGGATCGACGAACTCCGAGAGATGCGACAGCGCAAGGAGGAATACTTCCGCGAACACCCCCACTCGCCGATCCCGCAGGACCAGCAGGGCGAGGCCTTCCCGGGACTGGAGTACTTCGAGGTCGACCCCGACCTCCGGTTCGAACTCCCCCTGGAGGAACACGACGGGAAGGAGGAGATCACCGTCGAGACGACGGCGGACGGCGAACAGCACTACATCAACTACGGGAGGTTCACCTTCGAGATCGACGGCGAGGAGTACTCCCTCCAGGCCTATCAGCCGATCGGCGAGGAGGAGCGTTTCTGGGTCCCCTTCCGCGACGAGACCAACGACGACGAAACCTACGGCGCGGGTCGGTACCTCGACCTCGAACCCGACGAACACACGACGCCCGATGGGAACTGGATCCTGGACTTCAACCAGGCGTACAGCCCGACCTGTGCCTACAACGCGGCCTACGAGTGTCCGCTGATCCCGATCGCGAACTGGCTCGAGGTCCGGATCGAGGCCGGCGAGAAGGACTATCCCAGGGAACCGGCCGGGGCGCACGGCCACGGCCACCAGCACTGATCCGGTGGGAGTTCCCACCCGGTTCGGTTCGAACCGGTCCACCCCGCTATAGCGGCCCCACAGAACCTTTTTCTCCGACGAGCAGCACACGGCCAGTGTCATGCACCGCCCTGTCCTCCGCCGGTTCGACGACCACCTCCGGCGCGCTCGCGGGTCCAGCCACCGATGACTGGACCCAGGGTTCGCACCACGACGGTCATCGCCGTCGCCCTGGCGATGGCACTCGCCGGCTGTGGTGGCGGTTCCACGCCCGATTCCCCGACGCACACCGGGACGGATCGGCCGTCGACGACCACGAAGGCGTCCTCGAGCCTCCACCCGACGAAGGGAACCACCACCGCAACGACGGCGAGAACCGCGACCACCAAACGGTCACCGTCGGCCACTCCCGACGAAACCACCACGCATCGAAACACGAACGGGACCGAAAAGGTCGCCATCCCGGTCAGGGGTTCCGGAACCCTTCCGTTCGACGTGAACCGGACGTATCGACGGACGATGGAGCTGCTCGGGAACCCGGCCGGCGTCAGTCCGCCGTCACAGATCTACCTGTACCGGCCTGCTACGCCCTGGAAACCCACGGTTCAGGATCCCTTCGCACAAGCGCTCCTCGACGCTCGCCGGGAGTCGAATTTCACGAGGGAGCGGCACGAGGGCGTCGTTTTCGGCCTGACCGGTAACGAATCACCCGACGTTTTGCGGTTCACCCTGGTCCACGAGTTCGTCCACAACGCCCAGTTCGAGCGCGTGGACGAAACGCCCGGGATGCGGGCGGCGTTCGCCGGCGAGCACCAGCACCGCCGGGTCGGCGCCGCCGTCGTCGAGGGGAGTGCGTCGTACGTGGCGTTCCAGTATATGCTCCGGTACACGGACCGGAACCGAACCTGGCTCCGGACGGCGACCGACGAGTACCCGAACGCGTCGCCGGCCGGGAAGTACGTCTGGGCGCCCTACCACTTCGGTCGCGAGTACGTCGCCGAGCGGGTCGACGCCCCGAGCGACCACTGGCGGCTCTACCGGAACCCGCCGAACACGACGGAAGCGATCATCCACGGCCTCGCCCCCGGGTCCGATCCGCCCGCACTGCTATCGGTTTCCGTCGAAACCGATCAGTACGAGGAGACGGCCCGCGAGACGCGGGGCGAGATGTTCGCCCGGATCGTCCTCGCGGCCGAACTGCCGGAAGAGCGGGCCGCCCGGGCGGCCGCGGGGTGGGGGAACGACCGGCTCGTGACCCTGCAACGGAACGATCGACGAGGGTTCGTCTGGAGCACCAGGTGGGATTCGGCCGCCGACGCCGCAGAATTCCTGCAGTCCTTCCGGACCGCGATGGACCGACGAGGCGAACGACGCGACGGCTACTGGCTCGGGGACGGCATCGCGATTCGGGTCGTTCGGGTCGCCCCGGAAACCGTCGCCGTGGCCACCGGCCCGCCAGCGTTCGTGAAGGGGATCCGCGTCACTGGAACGAACGCCACTGTGACGGTGTCGTCCGACTAGGGCGAAGAAAGCCCCCGTCGAGACCCTCGATCCAGTCCCCCGCAAAACGCCGGGCCCGAAACGACCGTTACTGGATTCGCTCGCCCGGCACCGCGTCGCCGTGGGTCGTCAGCAGGTCGGCCTCGTCCCCCGCGGCCAGGATCATCCCGTCGGACTCGACGCCGAACAACTCCGCTTTCTCCAGGTTCGCCAGCAGCACGCACTTCTGTCCGGGCAGCCCCTCGACGTCGTGGAGTTGCTTGATCCCGGCGACGACCTGGCGGGTCTCGACGCCGATGTCGACCTCCAGCCGAACCAGGTCGTCGGAGTCCTCGATAGGTTCGGCGGTCTCGATCCGACCGACACGCATGTCGAGTTCCTTGAAGTCCTCGAAGCCGATCCGGTCGTCCGTTACTGGTTCGGGTTCCATCTCGACTCCCTCGTCGTCGCCCTCGGCCTCGGCGGTTTCGGTCCCGGCCTCGGTTGCCGCCTCGATCTTCTCCGCGAGGCCCGCCTCGAGGTCCTCGATGCGCTCGTCCTCGACCTTCTCGAAGAGTTCCGCCGGTTCGCCGAACGTCGACGGCGTCGGTTCGAGCGCGTGTTCGAGCTCGGCGTCCGCGATCGCCCCCGGTTCGTCGAGTTGTTCCCACAGGCGCTCGGCCTTCTCCGGCGCGACCGGCTGGAACAGCACCGCGATGGCCTTCACGAGCTGGACGCAGTCGCGGATGACCTGTGCGGCCCGTTCGGGGTCGTCGTCGGTGAGCTTCCAGGGCTCGTGGCGCTGGATGTACTCGTTGCCGAACCGCGCCAGGTCGACGCCGACCTCGGCGATTTGCCGGAGCGAGTAGTCGTTGACCGCCCGCTGGAAGTCGTCGATGGCCTCCTCGATCCGAAGCTGGATCTCCTCGGACGCCTGGAGGTCGGGGGTCCCCTCGTAGTTGCGGTACGCGAACAGGAGGCTCCGGTAGGCGAAGTTGCCCAGGGTGCCGACGAGGTCGCCGTTGACCCGCTCGCCGAACCGCTCCCAGGTAAAGTCGATGTCCTGCTGGATGCCGCCGCTGACGCTCAGGTAGTACCGCAGCAGGTCCGGATGCAGCCCCTCGTCGAGGTACTCCTGGGCCCACACGGCCCGGTTGCGGCTGGTGGAGAACCCCTTCCCCTCCAGGGTCATGAACCCGTGGGCGACGATCGCCCGCGGCTCGTTGTAGCCGGCCCCGTGCAGCATCGATGGCCAGAAGACCGTGTGGTGCTGGATGATGTCACGGCCGATGACGTGAACGATCTCGCCGTCGTCCTTCCAGACCTCCTCCCAGTCGTACTCGTCCGCCCCGACGCGCTCGGTGTACTGTTTGGTCGAGGCGACGTACTCGATCGGCGCGTCGACCCACACGTACAACACGAGGTCCTCCGCGGTGTCGTCGTCGCCCGGGTAGTCGATGCCCCAGTCCATGTCGCGGGTGATACACCAGTCCCGGAGTTCGCCCTCGATCCACTCGCGGGGCTGGTGTTTGGCGTTCGCGGTCCCTTCGAGGCGATCGATGAACGACTGGAGGTAGTCCCGGAAGTCCGAGAGGCGGAAGAACTTGTGCGTCCGGGTGCGGTACTCCGCCGGCTGGCCGGTCACGACGCTCACCGGGTCCTCGATCTCGCCGGGTTCGAGGTGGCGGCCGCACCCCTCGTCGCACTCGTCGCCGCGGGCGTGCTCGCCGCAGTACGGGCAGGTACCCTCGACGTAGCGGTCGGGCAGGGGCTGGTCGATCTCCGGATCCCAGGCGACCTTCATTTCGTCCTCGTAGACGTGCCCGCCCTCGTCGAGCGTCCGGACGATCTCCTGGGTCAGTTCGGTGTTCGTCCCGTCGTCGGTGTGGCCGTAGTTGTCGAACTCGACGTTGAACTTCGGGAAGGTTTCCTGGTACTGTTCGTGATACTTGAGGGCGAACTCGCGCGGCGAGACGCCCTCCTTCTCGGCGTTGACCGCGACCGGCGTCCCGTGCATGTCCGACCCGCACGCGTAGGCCGTCTGCTGGCCGAGACGACGCAGCGCCCGGGTGTAGACGTCCGCGCCGATGTACCCCCGCAGGTGTCCGATGTGTAGGTCGCCGTTGGCGTAGGGCAGACCGCAGGTCACCACCGCCGGCTCGTCGGTCGGGAAGTCCTCGTGGGTCATCGTTGCTATGCTCTCCAGTCGGGGTCGGTGTAAAACCCCTCGATCCTTCGTGTCATGTGTCGTAACGTTTTGGCCGTCGAATCGGTCGCGTGTGATCGTCGTCGATCGGTGGGCGAACGAAACCGTGGTCCTCGCCGGTTTCACGGCCCGCGTCGCCGGCATGACCCGGCCGTTCGGGACGCTCCGCCGGGACCGGTCGCACGGCTACGGGCGCATAGAACCAGATTCCGGGGGGCGACCGACGTCGACCGCGACCGTCCTGTGCACGGCTGTCGGTGAGGGAAGCCGGGAAGAAAAACCTAGTCCTTGATCGAGACGCCGCCGAAGGCGACCGCCCCGGCCACGATCAAATCGGGATCGCCGCGAGACGGGCCGCCCCGTCGCGGCCGCTCGTCCTCGGACGACCCGAAGACCGGAAGCACGTCGACCTGGACGGTCCAGTCCTCGGGAACCCTGATCTCGGTGCCACCGAAGAGCGTGAGGACGTTGATCGTGGCCGGCCCGTCCTCGAGGTCCGCGTCCCGGAGGTCGACGTCCGCGCCGCCGAACACCGCGGTGACCTCCCCCTTCCGGAACGACGGCGAGGTGACCCGGCGGTCGACGCCGCCGAACGCCGCGAAGATGTCGAACGTGTCCCCCGCCGTCGCCGGGACGCGGTGGACGGTGCGACCGAGGATGATGGCACCGCCGATCGCGACGAGCAACAGCGGCCACCAGGTCTCGATCGTGGCGTCGGTCACCACGTCGAGGACGGCCAGCTGCCACACGACCGCGACGATCAGGACGACGAGCGGCCAGGTGAGGTTCCGGAGGCCGCTCTGTGCCATCGACCAGAGCGCGATGACGACGAAGACCGTGGGGAAGAACCGCCAGAGTTCCCCGGTGTCGTAGGTGTTCGTCGTGCCCAGCAACAGGAGCAGGCCGACGAGCAGGATCAGACCCCCGGTGACGGTGCGGCCGGAAATGCGGGTGACGTTCATGATGATAATACGACGGGATAGACGATAACTCTATGCAGAGTAGCGGTAGCACGGTTCGTGTCGGGGCGGCCGGACACGAGCCGTCGGTCACGGCGCAAACGCGATCGAGAACCCGCCGAAGATGCCGATGGTCACGAGCAACCGACCGAGGCTTCCCGCGAAGGTCGCCGCCGCGAACTTGACGTAATCCCGCTCGAGGACGGCGAAGGCATAGATCGAGAGGGTGTCCGGGAAGAAGGGCACCGAGAGGGCCAGCGCGAGGCCGACGTAACCGTACTTGCGGGCGAGTTCGACGGTCTGGCGCTCGGACCACTCGATCACGTCGAACCGGGATCGGCGGAGGAACCGGACGAGCGGTCCGCTTTGCTTGGCCTCCTGTCCGATGTGGAACGCGAAGACGCTGCCGGCGGCCTTGCCGAGTGCACTCACGAGCATGACGAGGGCGAACTCGACGACCTGTGGCAACGCGAGGCTGAACGTTCCGGTCTGGACCGGCACGAGGACCACCTCGCTCGGCAACGGGAGGATGAACGCGATCAGAAACGAGTAGATCCCGATGAGGACGAGTCCACCCGGGCCGGTCGCCTGTCGCACGGCCGACTCGAGCCACGGAAAGTCGAAAATTCCGAGGGGGATCACTGGGACGGGGACGGGCACGGTTGTACTTAGCGGGAGGGGGGTCTAAGGATTGGCGTTTGGCGTCCGATGGAGGTCGTCGACGTCGGCCACGAACGATTCGAGCATCTCGCGGGTCACGTGGGGCATGCAGACGATCCGGAGTTCGCCGGCCGCCGTGCGCGCGATTCGCCACCCCTCGTCGCGGAGGGCCTCGAACAGGGCCGTCGGGACGTCCGCGGCGACCAGCGGGAGCACGGGGTCGACCACCTCGAATCCGCGTTCCGCCAGGGCGTCCGCGAGCCACTCGGCGTTGGCCTGCGAGCGCTCGTAGTTCTCCCGGTAGCCCTCGGGCCACAGCTCCTCGATGACGGCTACCGTCGACGCGACGCCGGCTCCACTTCGGGTTCCAGTCAGGGTCGCCTGTGCGGTCGACTCGAGGTAGGGGGTGTCGACCGCCAGGGCGTCCAGCAGCGTCTCGTCCCGGACGACCAGCCCGCCGGCCGGAATGGCCGCCTGACCGACCTTGTGGGGATCGATCGTCATCGTGTCGACGTCGGCGTGCGCGAAGTTCCACTCGAAGTCGGTGAACGGGAGCAGGAAGCCGCCCCAGGCGGCGTCGACGTGGAGCAGGGCGTCGTGCTCGTGTGCGATGTCGGAGATTTCGGGGACCGGGTCCACCCGTCCGTACTCCGTCGTCCCGGCGACGCCGACGACCATGACGGTGTCGTCGTCGGTGAACCGGCGGGTCGCCGCCGGCGTTCCGAGCAGGGTCGCGAGCCACCGCAGGCCCGTGGAGGTGACGCCCGCGGCGGCGACGAGGCCCGCGTACTGGAGGGCGACCCGTCGCTCCCGGAGGTCGGTCCGGTAGAGCGGGCGATAGCGGGCGCGCAGGTGGACGAGGAGGAGCGGGACGAGGAGCAGGCCAAAGAGGACGTGGAGGTTGAGGAGCGTCCAGAAGCCGAGGGGGACGGTGACGCCGACGGCCCACGCGACGCCCGTCGCCGCGGCGGTCACGGCGACGGCGGCGAGCGCGATGGAGAGCGGGGTCGCGCGATCCCACGCCTGTCGGTCGCGGACCCGACCCGCGACGCGACGGAACTTGAGCACGAGAAGCGGCGGGATCGAGAGTCCGGCGACGGCGTGCACCCAGAAGACGGCGGCGTCGGAGGGGTGGCCGATCCAGAAACTGGTGATCCCGGTGGTCGCGGCGAGGGTGACGAACGCGAACAGCGACCAGTCCACCAGCCGTGGCGGCGGGCCGAGGCGGGCGAGCGACCCCATGTGAACCAGTACCGTCCGGCCGCCAAAGAAGCCGTCGCGCTTACCGGGCGTCCTCGATGGCGCGCTCGATGCGGTCGAAGCCCTCTTCGAGGCGGCCGAGGCTGTTGGCGAAGCTGAGGCGAATCCAGCCCGATCCGACCTCGCCGAAGCCGTCGCCCGGCGCGAGGACGACGCCGTACTCCCGGAGGAGGTGTTCGGCCATCTCGAGGCTCGTCCCCGGCAGGTCGGGCTCGAGGAAGGTGTAGAAGGCGCCCTCCGGACGGGGGCCGGTCAGGCCGTCGATGTCGGCGACGCGTTCGACCACGTAGTCGCGACGCTCGCGGAAGGCGTCGTACATCTCGCCGGCCGCGTCGTCGCCCTCGGTGATGGCGGCGATGGCGGCGTGCTGACTCACGCTCGGCGCACAGGAGGTGGTCGACTCGCTGACCTTCGTCGCCTGATCGACGATGTCTTTCGTGCCGGCGAGCCATCCAACCCGCCAGCCCGTCATGGCGTAGCGCTTCGAACAGGAGTTGACGGTGAGGACGTTCTCGGGGTTGCCGGTCATGGCGGCGATTCCTTGGGGTTCGCGGTCGTAGGTGAGGCCCAGATACACCTCGTCGGCGACGACGTAGGCGTCGTTGTCGGCGGCGGCGTCGACGACGGCGCGGACGGCCTCGGGGTCGAACGTCCGCCCAGTGGGGTTGTTGGGCGAGCAGAGGATCACCAGCGCGGTGTCGGGTCCGATGGCGTCGACGAGGCGGTCGGCGTCGAGGGCGAAGCCGTCCTCGGGGGACATCGGGACCGGCCGGGCAACGCCGTCGGCGAGCCGCGTCTGCACCCAGTAGTTGGGGAAGCCGGGCGTCGGGAAGACGACTTCCTCGCCGGGCGAGACGGTACTCACGGCGGCGAGGTGGAGCGCCTCCATCCCGCCGGCCGTCACCATGATCTCGTCGGGGGCGGCCTCGACGCCGTAGTCGTCGGCCATCTGCTCGGAGATGGCGTCGCGGAGCGCCGGGAGGCCGGCGTTGGTGGTGTAGCTGGTGTGACCGGCCTGCGCCGCCGCACAGCCCGCGTCGACGACTGCCTGTGGCGTGTCGAAGTCCGGGACGCCCACTTCGAGTCGCACGAGGTCCTCGTCCATCTCTTCGGCGATGTCGAACATGTAGCGGATTCGAGAACGTTCGACACTGCTGACGCGGTCGGTGGGACCGAGGGTCATACTCGGCGGTGGCTTGGGGGCAGGAAAAGGGGTTCGATTGTCCGTCAACTATACGGGCGGCCGGCACACTTCGTCGCTCGTGACGCGCATTCGCCCCTACTTCTTCGGCGTCTATCACTGGCGCGAGCGCCTGCGGCGGG
>Ga0207797_1000007_pt1 | contig 132348 bp, 116 predicted proteins | sample PRCRCaboRojoPR_6_FD_187275 | JGI IMG/M metagenome (GOLD analysis project Ga0207797, IMG submission 187275) | Marine sediment microbial community from Cabo Rojo, Puerto Rico - PR CR 10% Liquid 1 (SPAdes) | ecosystem: Environmental > Aquatic > Marine > Coastal > Sediment | place: Cabo Rojo...
CCCCGGGGAGGGTATTTTCAGTGTACATAACCCCCCACCCCCTGTCAAGACCCTTTCAAAAGTATTGCAGCGATTACATGTTTGAAGGTTGGAACGTTGAAACGTTTTTACGCATGAAAGTTAACAGACTTGATGAGCGGGAGATACAATTGATAGTGTCAGAAACGGAGCTTAGGTGACAATCCATAAAGGGGTTGGTAGAATGGAGTAGTTATCCCAACACAAAGCAGGTTGCAGGTATTTTGCTTCCCTGCACAACTTTCGGAGAAGTGCTGCCGTGGTTTTTGCTGGCTTTTTGTTAGAAGCGGTGCTGGTTTCCCTGTCCGGGGTGATGGCCCCAGGGCCTATCACGTCCGTGACCGTGGGCTTCGGGAATGAAGACCCCAAAGCCGGTGCCTGGGTGGCGGTGGGCCACGGGCTGGTCGAATTCCCGCTCATGGCGGGGGTCTTCTTTGGCGCAGGGTATCTTATCGACCTGCCGGCAGTCAAATCAGCTATTGCCTTGGTGGGAGGAGCCTTCCTTCTGTACCTGGGCATCCGCATGCTCCAAGGGATCAAAGAAGCAGAGATCAGCGGGGCAAGCAGCAAACGGTCCCCTCTCGTGGCTGGAGTGTTATTGAGCGCCGGCAACCCGTACTTTTTGATCTGGTGGGCTACGGTAGGGGCAAGCCTGATCCTGCGCTCCGTGGAGTTCGGCGTTTTGGGTTTCGCGGCTTTTGCGGCTGGGCACTGGCTGTGCGATCTGACCTGGGATACCTTTCTCTCAGCGGTATCCTTCCAAGGGGGGCGATTTTTCGGGCGCAGGTTCCAACAGATCATCTTCGGAATCAGCGGAGGATTTTTGATCTTTTACAGCGGGAAACTGATCTGGGATGGCATTCAATTCCTGGAAGGATACGCAGCCTGACCACCGGTCACTTTCTTGTTTTTTAACACGGTTCTCTTTCAAACATTTGTTCAGCTGAGCTTTCCCACGGGAAGCAAATACAGGGACTCCTCGCCGTCATCCTCCCCCGCTCCAACCAATTTATCCAGGGCTTGATCACGGAAAGCGCCCACCGCGCAGCAGCCCAGGCCCAAGGCCGTCGCAGCCAGATACAAGTTCTGGGCAATGTGCCCCGCTTCCAGGAGTACGTAGCGGTAGGTTCGCTTCCGGTATTTCCAACGCGTCCGCTGGAAAATGGCGGTAAGGATAAACGTCACCTGAGCTTCCCCAATGAAAGCCTGCATCGCTCCGGCCGCCGTCACCTGGTCTCTGAAATCTCCCTTTTTTATTTGCTCCATTTCGTGTTCCCTGACCGCGTAATGATACACACCGCTTTCCATGCCTTCCACATCCCTGACCACCGCGTAGACTTCGATGGGATACAGCGCCCCCGCTGAAGGCGCAGCCCGGAACCCCCGTCCCTCCTCTGTGATTCCCTGCATGGCATGCAGCAGCCGGGAAAGTTCAAGCTTCGACAACGACCGATCGGCGTACCGGCGCACGGAACGCCTGCGCTCGATCACCGCCCCAATAGGCGGACCCTCCTTCCACGCCGGGTCCGGCAAATCCACCCGCCTGGCATCAGGATAGGTTTTATACTGCGAAGGGCGCGATCCCCAGTTCACCCTGCCACCTGAAAACAGCGTCATCCCAAAACTGCTCCACTGGTGGTATAGCCGACCCAGGTCACCCTTTACTTCCACTTGCCCTCCTTGCAGTGGAGATATGAAGCGTGAGAGGCTGAACCCACCTACCGCGCCTATCGCAGCAAAAAGGGCATCGCGCCGGGTGATGCCCTTCTTTGAGACTTTTTTCCCTCTTTCTTTTGAGCGTGAACGCAGAAGATTGGCCACATAGGCGTTGATTCTTTTCCAATTCAGGATCACGTGACAGGCAGCCAGGGTTACAAAGATATAGCCTGCCAGGGAGTGATAAGCAAACCTATTCAATCCCATCAGATCAGCAAGCAGTCCAGTGACAAATACATACAAACCGCTCAGAAAAAGAAACCCGATCACCAGGTAATCTAGATCTTTCCGTCGCATAGAAACCTTCCTCACCCATTATCTGGTAGTTTATTCGACACAACATTTACCAGTTCCTATTCAAAGCTTACCACAGTCCTTATCACCATCTGGATATGGAGAAAACCAAGGTATGCTCCGGTAAACCGGACCCGTGAATATCAGAAATCTATTAAGACGCACTTTTTGAACGCCAAACAAACTTCCCTCATTCACTCCCGTGATATAATTTGCGCGGGGAGAGATAGGCGCTTTACATGCCCACAAACTGGAATCGAAACCGCAAGAAATCCCCGTGTACATCTTTGAAATAGAACAGGCATAGAGCAAAAAAGAAGATCTTTATGGAATATAAAGATTACTACGACATTCTCGGCGTAAACAAAAACGCCTCCAAAGAAAAAATACAGAAAGCGTTTCGGAAGAAAGCCCAAGAACATCATCCCGATGTAAATCCTGATGATCCGAATGCAGAGGAACGGTTTAAAGAAATCAACGAAGCCTATCAGGTTTTATCGGATCCTGAAAAACGGGAGAAATACGATCGGTTTGGACAACACTGGAAACAGTACCAGCAAACCGGGGGAGGCGCGGATGACTTCGATTGGAGCCGGTGGGCTTCAGGATCCCCCGGTGGACAGCGGGGAGGGTATACCACCCGGCGCGTCAGTCCTGAGGAGTTTGAGGAAATGTTTGGCGGGGGCGGTCTGGGCGGTTTCTCCGATTTCTTTGAAACCCTTTTCGGCGGTTCAGGAACTTCGCGCGGCTTTGGTTTTCGTGACTTTCAACCCAGTGGAACCAACCGCCAGACCCGCCAACGCAGGGTGCGTCCACAACCTGGGCGGGATCTGGAACATACGGTAGAAATCAGCTTAAACGAGGCCTTCCACGGCACCAGCCGCATCATCCAAAAGAGCGACGGAAGCAAAATCGAGGCCAAGATTCCCCGGGGTGTGCGCACTGGATCACGGGTACGTTTAAGCGGGCAAGGGCAAGCTGGGATGAGGGGCGGTAACAAAGGGGATTTATATTTAAAAATTAAAATCCGAGACCACCCCCGCTTTGAACGTAAAGGAAATGACCTTAAAACCACCAAATCCGTGGATCTATACACATTGGTTCTGGGTGGGGAAACGAAGGTTTCCAGCATCGATAAAACGGTCAAATTGGACATTCCGGCGGGCACAAAAAACAACACCACATTCAGGTTGAGCGGACTGGGGATGCCAAATTTAAATGACCCGGATCAACGGGGAGACCTGTATGTCAAAGTGGAAGCAGAGATCCCTGAAAACCTCTCCTCTGAAGAAATAGAATTATTTAAACAACTCCGTGAGATGAATCGAAAATAAAACAGGTTGTATCTGGGACATGATACGGCCAGCGACCCTCTTCCCAAGACATCAGTCCTGCGAATGGAAGAGAATCTTATCAACATCGCTTACTGCCCGGTAGCCAATCTCCTGATAAATATGGTTAGACGTGGGATTATCCAAATCAGTAAACAGGAAACAAAACCGGTATCCTTGGTCAAGCAGATGCTGGCTTAAGGCAGCGACGCAGGCGCTGGCATACCCGTTCCGGCGCAGCTCGGGGGGTGTATATACCGCGTTGATCCGGATGCCGTGAGGCGTGGGTCCAGAATACCCCGTCATGGAAACGGGACTTCCCTCCACCTCCCAGAACATCAAACCCCGCTGCTGGGTGTCCCCATGGAGGTAATGCTCAATCCCTTTCTCCACCCGTTCCACTTCCACCTCTTCCCCTAATGCCTCCCGGTGAAAGGCCTGGAACCATTTCAGCAGTAAATCGCGTTCCTCCACCGCTGCCAGACGCATCCTCCCGGGCACGCCTTCTACCGGATTGACATCCTCCAGCTTATAGATCCGCATTTCGGTATTGAGCTCGGGTTCCATTCCTGTGCGTTGAGCCCAGGCTTCTGCATAACGAGTTACGATCTCCTTGTCCCCTGTCATACCCTTAATCTCGTCCCCATAAACAGCCTGCAACCCCTGGATCCCCAGCCCTATAATCCCGTGCGATGGCGGTTCCTTCCGGTAAGAGATCAAGACCGGGAAAGGAGGGGTGCGGAGAAAAACCTGCTGAATGTTTCCATCCTCCTCAATCACGGACATGTAAGGATCAACATCTTTGTAATCCCCAGCGAGGATATTCGCGAGAATCCCTAAAATGAGATTATTTTCTGCTTCATGTTCAGCAAGGTGCTCGCCCACCGCCTTTTGAAATCGTGCAGGATCCGAGAAATGTTTTCTTTTCATCAGGACTGGCTCCCCTGCTTCTAAATTCACGCGGGATAAATGCTGCTTTCCTCCCTTAAATCATAACATCACACCGCAACTTTTTTAGCCTATATCCGTATATATGGACAAGGATGGTCGAAACAAGGAGAACCTCATGAGATCAAGAAAACAGGGCTGTATTGCAGGACTGCTGCAGTTATTGATGTTGGATGTGCTTTTTGATTGGCTTCAGCGGCGATTCGGTTTTGGGAGAGGGTGTTCCTGTACGGGTATTGGATGCGGTTTTATCCTTCTCATCCTTTTTATCGCCCTCAGCTGCCAGGTGGTGTTACATACCAACTGGCTGCAGATCAGTTTTTAACCTGACACAAGCATCGCCTGGTATCACTTCTGAGGAGAACGACACCCCCCTTAATAAATAGTCCTTGTGACATATCGGTGGTCATAAGGGGTTTTCTTCTCCTTTAAATGAGATCTCAAGCGAACTTTTAGCGCAACTCTTTTCTCCTTCCCTCATGATTTCCAAGGGGATTTTCCCCCTTGCTCCAACCTCAATCTTGAGCCGTGGTGATGATGAATTCATCCCCTGCGCTGAGAGCCTGGATCTCGGGGAAATATGTTTGCCAGGCACGGGCAGGCAGGACCTGATACTCTCCCGGCACATTTAAGGCGAGCGTGTAGGTCAATTGGTATGTCCCCGCTGGCAAAAAATCCGAGGACCAGGTAATGTGATCATCATAAACCCGGGGAGGATTGAAATACCACCATCCCCATCCATCTCGAAAGGGAGAAGAAACATCAAACTCGGCTACTCCCTGCTGGGTGGTTTTCAGCCGCGTGTCCAAAATTTCCGCACCGGCAGGGATAGTATCTTCAACCTTCAGATAATATGTGTCCTCTTCAACGGAGAGGGTCAAGTGGACCTTGATCAACTCAGCTGTTGATCCATGCTGGGTGAAGGTTACATCGTCTCCGTCCTCAGCAAAGGAATAGGCCCTGGAAAGGCTCATGCCGTTCCCGTAAGGGGTGACATCGGCTGCGGGACGCGAGACTGTCAGGTGGGACCGATAATAAAGAGGGCCGTCACCTTGTCCATGCTCAATTTCTAACGCGTTAGGCCGATCCGACAAGAGTCCGCCTACCGGGATGGAGGCGCTGATGGAAGATAACTGGGATGGCCCACCCGCCTGGCCTGAGATGATCTCCTTCCCATTCAAAGAGGCTTTGAACGGGAAATCTGCCGCAAATTCTTCCGTGCCTTTCATCACCTCGCTGAGGGCCAGTACGGACCAAGCTGTTTCGTAATCTGACCACCAACTGCCTTTTGGGGTCCGGGTTGAGGTCAAGTAGCGCACAGCATTGGGCAGCGATCGGGCTTGCGGATCATACCTGGCTAAGTTGTATATGACAATGGCAGTCGTCGTCCCTGCGCTGTGCAAATGGGATGGATCATCCCCCTCTTCCCAATGAACGCCCGTGGCTGATTGGAGAGCATTGGATTCCAAATTGGAGAATATAGATTCTGCACGCTCGTCCCCCGGCGTATTTGATTCTAAAACCCAGCCCAGCATAGCTTTCCCCCAAGGACTGAGCTGTTCGCGATATTCATAAAGCCTTTCTACCCCCTTTACATTCGCCGCACCCGCTGCCTGGAGGGCAAAGTATTGAAATGCCAGTTGGTCATATTGCCAGGCCCGACTGAGCATATCGGGGGAAGGCAGGGTAGCCACAAGATATTCATTTGCGCGCTGGATGACATCAGCGTCCACAAATACCCCTGTTTCGCGGGCTTGAGCCATCCCGAAGAGCAGGTATGATGTGATGGTCTGATCACTTTCCCCACCCCGCCACCAACCCCATCCCCCGTCTTCATTCTGCAATCCGGTGATGGTTTCCAGAATTTGAGGGAGGCTTTCTTCCAGTCTAGTTTCAAGTTCCGGGTTTTCCAGGCCCAATTCCTTTAATGCCCGGTAGGCAGCCAGGTCTGGTAATAACTGCGACATCATGCCCAGCGTGCTCTCATGTTTATCATCCTGTAGCGCATCCAAGGCCGTCGACATCACAGCCGCCAGAGAAGGGGAAAGCTCAAGATCCAAAGTCCCCCGGGTGGGATCGAAGGTGCGGGGTAAATCAACAACTTCCAGGCGCGTGCCTTCTTCCTGGATCACGCCAGCGGTGCCATATGTTCGAGACGCTGTGTACTGCAGGACAGGGAGCGCTCCCTGGTATGGTTGGACGGCATCGCTTAGTGTTCCCGATTCCGCAGAAAAGACCATCTCCACTTGGGAAACCTCTTTCACTGTGCCCCACCACTCCACCCGCACCCTGTTTCCAGGTTGAATGTCCACAAGTTGGGACTCCTGGGATGGTTCATCCAGGCGAATGCCTTTGACCTGCACGGAAACATCCGCGCTTAGATCTTCCTCTGTGTTGTTGTGCACAATGGCGGCGAAACGAAGGTGATCACCTGCCACCAGAAAGCGTGGTGTCACAGGCCTGACCAAGAGATCTTTCCGGGTGACCACCTCTGTCACCGCTTGTCCCACTTTGGAGTCCTTTGTGATTCCCCGGGTTTGAACCTGCCACGTGGTCAGATTATCCGGCAGCCTGACAGTAACCGTGGCCTGTCCCCGTTCGTCCGTGATGACCTCTGCATTCCAATAGCTCGTATCAGGAAATTGATCCCGGACAGGAAGGACGACGGCGCCCCCTCCTCCCCCGAGACCGCCGGGGAAAGCCATTTCTCGGCCGGCATGTATCCCCATGGGTAAGCCCAAACGGACAGCCAGGGGCCTCTCTCCAAAAAAAGCCTCCGAGATGTCTTTTGCATTAGGATCAGCCAGGGCGAGGACAGCCTTGTCAACCACAACCAGCGAGAACTCACCTTGCACTGGTTGGCCTTCTGAATCCGTAACCCGAATATCAAACGTTACCTCTTCTCCTGGTTTCGTCTGTTTAGGGTCACTGATGAGCTCAACATTCAACAACTGTTCTTCGGGCTCCACCGGTACATTCACATAACCCTGCCGGAAATCCAGGCTCCCGTTCTCATCCTGTCCCAGCAGTGTCACGGAAAGATACACATTCGGAACCTCCTCTTCCGAAAGCGGCAGGGTAATCATTTTCCCTGTTCCATCCACTGTATGTGTAGAAACAGTATGGATTTGATCACGTTCCACGGTCACCAACGCCTGACTCCAGGTTGGGAACGGGTTCGGGATGAAAACCCGGGCCATTTCCCCGGCCTGATATGAATCTTGATCCACAACTAAGTCCAGTTTCTGATTGCTGAAGGCCGGCCATGTTACCTGCCCTGCTCCTCCTACCCAGGTCAAAATTTCGGTACGGGCATCTCCGCCGGATACCTCTACCTGGTACATCCCGGGGGAAGGGGGTACAAAGGAAAACTGACTCTTCCCATCAGGGTCGGTCCGGATACTCGCTTCCGAAATCAATTCAAGTTGCTTCTCGTAATAAATGTTATAGGGTGCTTCCCCCTTCCGTTCCCAGCTGACTTTCTTCAAAGCTGCTTGAAGGTAATGAATGCCCGCAGAATTTTTCTCCCAGTCGACCACCTTGATATCAAAGTGGGCCTCTTCCCCGGCCTTCGATATCCATGCTGCAGGCTTCACCCCGATGTAGAACTCACTGGGGTGGAGTAAGGTTTCTGCCCGCGCACTGATCGGGAAACCGCTGTCATCCTGGACCGTAGTCTCAAAAACTAAGGTAGCAGGCAGATCTACCTCCGAACTCAACTCATCTAACCCGGCAGTTGTGAAATCCAAAGACCAAGTTCCGTCTCGAGAAGTTTCTCCCTCTCCAGAATCTATTCCCACCTTAAATGTTCCCGGGGAAAAGGGCCGGGGATAACCAAACGCACGATTTTCAAGCACTCCAACCTGATAGCCGGGGAGGAGAAAGGGCGCAGGCTGCGCTGTTAAGTTCCACTCCAGATCAACGTTCCCTGCTGGGGCATCGAAGTAATAACGGGCGTTTACAGACGCTCCCAGAACCTGGCCCTTCAAAGCAACCTCCGGCGATATCGCTATGTCCAGATCTATCTCCGGTTTCCGGTATTCAGCCACCTGAAAGGAAAGCGTGCTTTCCCCTGTTTCCAGGCGGTAATAGCCCGGTTCGGTGAACGCAGGGAGTTCGTATCGGCCGTGTGCTGTACCAAACTCAGAAAGGTCCAGGGAAAGCGTTTTCAATTCCCCCTGGGGTCCAACTATCGAACACTCAACTTTTTCCTCCTCTGGAAGGGAATACCCGAAGCCCACGATTTCACGCTGCACCACACGGAAGAAAACTGTTTGTCCAGGACGGTAGATGGGCCGATCCGTATACAGATACGTCTGCATCCGGTCTGGATCGTAATCAGAGCGGAGACTGAACAGATAGGGTTCCGTTCCCTGCTGCCATGTGGAAGAACTCACAGCGAAGTCGTCCTCTCCTGGGCTCCCCAGGACAGCGTAAAACGAGGACTGGTAAAGGTTCCGTGGGGTGTAAAACGCTGCAGAAAACACTCCCTCAACGTCCGTGTTTCCACTGAAGATGACTTGCCCTTCTTGATTGTAGATCTGTACCGGCGTGTTCGCTACAGGTTCTCCCGTGCGAAGATCAACAGCCCAGACTAAAAGGTCATGCGGACTGACTTTCAATGTGAGATGGTTATGGCTTACCGCCAGCAAGTATGGCGCAGGGTTATACGGTAAGTCCCGGGAAGAAATTTGATACCGATACAAACCCGGCAGGAGCGCCGTTCCAGCGGGGTTGAGTGGCAAATTAATTTCATAACTTGCATCTCCGGGGACACTCACCGCTCGACGCCAGATTTGTTCATCAGGAGGAGAATAATTTTGTAACGCTTGATACCGCTCCGGGCCGAGCACCGCGGCGTATCTTTCAGGGGGAATGGATCCCACGCTCATTACCACAGAGGAAAGGTTGGTCCCTTGGGCAGGGATGGTGTTTTCATCGCCCCGCAGAAATAAGTCATTCGCCCCTTGCGTAACGACGAGATTGGATGAAAAAGCCCGGGTTGAAAAACGGATCTCAATGGGTTCGGAAAGCGTGCTTCCCCACTTGTCCAATAAGGATTCCGCAATGGTCAACTTGTAATTTTCCAAAGCAGCATAATCACCTGTAATCCGTAGGGCGTTATCCGAATCCACCCATGAAGTACGCAGGTTGGTAATCTCCGGTTCAATGGTGATCTTGTCTTGTATATTTTCTAGATTAAGGGGGCTGTTGAAATACAAAATCACCCCCTGGTGAACTGTAGTGCTGGAACCCTGACCTGGATTTGATTCCAAGAGTCCCAACTTCTCCACCGCCTTAAACTGCCAGGTATGATCGGTGCCTAAAGCGGTCCCTCCAGCTGCTTGGACCTCCCCGGGTAAAAACACCGAATAGGTTTCTCCCCGATCCAGCAAGGAATAGGGGATGAACGCAGCTGTTTTCAGATCTTCCGACAACTCCACTCTTCCCCGCACAAGCTTCCCTTCCTTGTCCTGGAGGGAAAGCAGGGCAGAAAGGCTTTCCTCATCGATTGCCTGATTGAAAGTAAGCTTCACCTCAGCGTCAAGCGGGACATGTTCCGCCTGAGACTCAGGCTCAAAAGATAACAAAGCTGGGCTCAGGGTCCTGAATGCCCACGAGGTTCGTGTCCCTTCCGGAATCGGAGCACCAGCCGTGCTGGTTATCTCCGTATTGAGCTGGACTGTATATTCCACCCCTCCTGCCAGGGCTGTTTCAGGCGAAAACATATATGTGCTGGTGTTAATCCATTCCCCTTCTCCCGGCACCGAAGGCGTTATTTGGAATGCGCGCGGTCCCTTTCCTTCGCCAGGACCCAGCGCAACCACAGGTTGGTTAAAGGCAACCATGATCGCTGCAGACGGATCGATCTCTTCCCCGTCCGGGGCGGGCAAGAAATGGGTGGGTGCCAAATAGCCAGGTGTGGAATAGTTTGCCAGAAATGGCTCAAGCAACGATAAACCGTTGGCCGCTTTCGCTGTAGTCTCTATGGAAATGGTAAGGGTTTCTTTGGGTTCCAAAGCCTGGTCAGGGAAGAACGTAACTGTGGAGGCTCCTTGCCACTCCAAGACTCCAGTTGTTTGTGGGGTGACCCGGAAAGCGTCCTCTACTGAGGTACGATCCATATCTTGATTGAAGTATATTGTGATTTTCCCGGAGAGAGCAATTTGACTTCCCCTTGCTGGCCTGGTCTCAATGACGGAAGGCGGAAGCGGTTGGATTGTGGGGGTCGGGGAGGGAGTCGGGGTGGAAGTAGCTGTCGGTTCTTTAAACTTGTCTTCCAATCCAGCGGGTAATTTGCATGCCAACCCCATGAACAACACAACGCCCAGCAGCCAAACCACACGCTTATATCGGGAGGGTATTCTGGCATACATATCTCAAGTCCTTCCTGTGAATAAAGGCCGCCCGGAGCCCTTTTCGGAATCTGAATGCTAGACAAATTATAACTGGTTCCATAAAAAGAAGGGCAGGAAATCACCCAAGCTATGCCCTGAAAAAGAATGTTATCCAGGTTTGGTACAAGGTCCTCCCGTGACGTGGAGTGGTAATCCTGCCAAACCGAACCCTCCCCGGCCCCGAAACTCTTATACCTTCCTTTGGCTACTGTTTTACAATTGCGTTCATAGGCCTGTGCAGGAATCGAGTTCCCCCTCCATTTATCCTGTCTTCCCTTACAGGTTGCCCCTTATCTCGCATTAAGCAAGCATAAGGCTAGGTTTGCGTTTCAGCGGACACCTTTCTGTCTAACATCTGCATTTGTTTCGCAACGACCTTGGTGTAATACCTCGTTTCACCCTCTACTTCATAACTGTCCGTTTGCAGCCTGCCTTCCAAATAAACCAAGCTTCCCTTTTTGAGATACTCCCCACATATTTCGCCCAGACGGGCCCATGCTTCCACATTGAACCAGTCCGTCTCCTCCTGGGTTTCCCCCTCAGAGTCCCGCCAGCGGCGATTTACTGCCATGCTGAAGACACATACATTTTTTCCAGTCGGTGTCTGTTTTAGTTCAGGATCTCTCCCTAGATGTCCAATCAGTTGGATTCGATTTAAGCCAACCATGCCTTCCTCCTGGTAGGATATAATTATCTGCGTTGGACATTTTCAGTGTAGCGCATAACAAAACCCTCTGTCAAGCATGTGTTGCATCTTCATGATAATCTTGGTATCATCTACTCCGTCTATAGAAACAACAGCGACAGAAGACAATAAGGTTTAAAAGGGCTCTATGTATTTAGCGATCGAAGGCGCCATCGGCGTCGGAAAAACAACCCTGGCTCGTTTACTCGCTCCGCGTTTTGAGGCATCCATGCTGCTTGAAGTTTTTGAAGAGAACCCTTTCTTAGCGGATTTTTATGCCGACCGCGACGCCTACGCTTTTCAAACGCAAATCTTTTTTTTGCTCAGCCGCTACCACCAGCAGCGCGCTGTTCCCTCCTTGTTGGAAGAAAGCGATCACTTGATCGCTGACTACACGTTTGAAAAGGACGCTCTCTTCGCTGGTTTGAACCTCTCGGGGGATGAATTAAACACGTATTACGAAGTCCATGAAGCCCTGGCAGAGAAGATCCCGCTCCCCGATCTGATCATCCATTTACAAGCTGACACCGACGCCCTGATGCAGCGCATCGCGCACCGAGACCGCCCTTACGAGCGGGACATGGATCGGGAGTACATCGATACATTAAACGCAACATACAAAACCTTCTTTAACCCGGACGTCCATCAGGGACCACCCGTTTTGAAAATCGACACCAACCACATTAACTACGTGGCCTCCAAGGATGACCTTGACTGGGTGGAAAAGCGGATCAGGCAAACTTTAAAAATGCCCCCTTATCAACAACAATTACCTTTGGACGAGTAAAAACCAAGGCCTTTTCTCATGCACTTTGACCGCGAATTGTTATTAAAACACGCCCAAAAAAGGGTCGACCAGGAGGTAAAGGACAAGAAAGACGTCATCGCAGCCTACCTGCGGGGCTCCCTCTTATTTGGTTCCCCATTTCTGGGAGGAGCGGGGGACATTGACTTAGTATTCATTCACAGCGGGGAGCCAGAAATGTCTCGAAGCATTGAACCCATCACCGCTGAATTGCATTACGATATTGAGTACCACTCGGAAAAGGTCTACCGCGACCCCTCATCTTTGAGGACTCATCCTTGGTTGGGCCCTACGCTTCAAGACGCAAAACCCCTGCATGACCCCCGCCACTTTATAGACTATACGCAATCCGGTGTGCGAAGCAATTTTTTCACCCCCGCAAATGTCCTGCTCCGAGCCCAGAACCCGCTGGATCAAGCCCGTTCATTTTGGATGGAACACCAGCTGGATCCACCGCCAGCGGGCGCGCCTGAGATCCTGGCTTTTTTAGACGCCGTCCAAAACGCGGTCAACGCCCTGGCCTTACTATCTGGACCGCCGTTGACCACGCGCCGTTTAGGGTTTGAATTCCAAAACCAAGCTGAAGCAGTCGATGCCCCTCAAGCTTACACCGCTTTTCTTGCTTTACTCGGCGGAAACAAAATAGACCCGTCCCAGATTCAAACCTGGCTAGGAGATTGGAAAGAAACCATCGCGACTTTAAATCCCACCCTCCATCCCGAGAAGTTTCTTGCTCAGAAAGCCGATTATTACCAAAAAGCCATTCAAGCTTTGCTCCACAGCGAGCGCCCTCCCAGTGCCCTTTGGCCTCTGCTTTACACATGGACAAAAGCGGCTGCCTTTCCCGCCACACACCAGGATGAAAACGCCGCCTGGCAAAATGCCTGCCAGGAATTGGGTTTATGGGGAAATGATTTTTCAGATCGGTTAGAATCTCTGGACGCCTTCCTTGACCAAATTCAGGGGACATTGAAAGCGTGGTCTCTTGGCCGAGGGGCGGAGCTACCCTGAAGCTGTCGGGTGAATTTTTGGGAGCACGACATGAAAAGTAGCCCCCTTTCCTTCGCCCTCGCTTTCCGCCCAGATGCGCCCCTTGTGCAGCTCCACCAATTCACGAGCAATGGAAAGCCCTAAACCCAGTCCCCCATATCGCCTTGTCATGTGGTCTTCTTTTTGATAAAAGACTTCAAAAATTTTTTCCAGATCCTCCGGTGGAATCCCCTGTCCCGAATCGCTGAGTTCAATGACAAGCTTTTCCCCCTGTTCTTGGGCTGATAATTCGATCTCCCCCTCCGGCGGGGTGAATCGAATCGCGTTTTCCATCAAATTAATGAAAACCACACATAGTTTTGGCAGATCGACGTAAAGGTTGATGGGCTGATCCGGCAAGGCATACTTGATCTCTTGGAAATCGTCATGAAGGGTGTTTCTCACCTCTTCTTCCGCGATCTCGATCACCGCCTGTAAAGTAGTGGGGACAAGATCCAGGTCCGCTTCGCCCGTATAGAGAAGGTTCATGTTCGCCATATCGTCCAACACAGCCCGCAGCCGCGTTGAGGCGCGGAGGATGGATTCCGCCATAGGTTTTGTCTTTTTTGATGCCTCCTCATGCAGCAGCGTCGCGTAACCCAAGATGTTACCCAAGGGCGTCCTTAATTCATGAGAGGCGACGGACATCAAATCCCTCTTCAGTTTGTCCGCCTGGCTGAGCTCGACGTTTGCCTTTTGGAGGGCCTGAATCAGCTGGGCATTTTGGATGGAGATAGCTGCCTGAGAAGCGATCACCAACAACAACGAAACATCAAATTCCGTGAAATCTCCGCCCTGTTTGTTGAGCGCTTCGATCACCCCGGTGACCCTGTCTTTGATGCGCATGGGCACGCCGAGCAAAGAGTCAACGTGATATTGAATCTGTTCCCCAACTTCATCGTAGTGCCGGGGGTCTTGCTCCACATTGTTGATCACCAAGTGCCGGTTTTCTGTGAAGATCGTTCCCGCGAGGCTGCTGTCCAGCGGGACCGGGATTTCTTCTAACTGCTCTTTGTTCGCCCCCGTTGCCGCGGCAAAACGGAGTTTTTCTGTGCGCTCATCATAAAGCAAAATAGAAACGTCGCTGCATTCCAACAACTCCGCCGCGGTGTCTAAAATAGTTTGCAAGAGAAGATCCGGTTTAAGGGTGGAGTTGAGAATACCGCTGATCTCTACAAGGCGGGTGATCTTCTTGACGTTCTTTTGAAGCTGCTCATCGGAAATTGTGGAAGCTATATAATTGAACATATTGGGGTTGACGCTGCCTCATCTTCTTCGCTTATACACCTATGTATGCTATCAGAAGATGACACCTTTATCCACTTACAGATTCGTTGTCTTCTACGCTCAGGCTGGGACAGGTTCATGAAACTCTATTGGCAGAGCCCTGGATACCGGAACCTTTTTCTGCAAAAAGATCGTCTATACTTAACAGTGTTTCACGTGAAACATTAAGTAAATCAAGACAAAGATGTTTCACGTGAAACATATCTCACCTTCCTAACTTAATACGGGAAGCTCATTTTTTACGTAAAGAATCGCCAGGAGGATGGCGATGATAATCAGCCCCGTCAGGCTGGTCACGGTTCCTCCCCACAATGTGTCCAGGGATAAGAAGAACACCAGCGGTAATCCCGCCAGGGCGTTTAGCGTCCCGTGGGCCAAAGCGGGCGCCCAAGGGCTCTTGGTTTTGAGGTACAACCACCCCAGAAAAATGCCAAAAAGTATGCTAAAAAGGAGCATCATCAGCATCCCCGCCACGGGGCGGTCAGGGTAATTTAGCCCCTGGGCAACGGCCGGGGCATGCCACACACCCCAAATGACGCCGGTCAAGATCATGGCCCTTGTTTGCCCTAATGGAAGCAGCCGGGGCAGTAGAAATCCCCTCCACCCCAATTCTTCTCCCAGCGCAAACACCGTATTCACGATGGGCGCTAAGAAAAGGGAAGAAACCACCTGCAAACCCAGGATTTGGGCTGCAGTTAACTGCCGGGGTTGTGTCACCCGCGAAATACTACCTTCGATTATCGATAATTCCCCATCAAAGGTTCCTATCCCCAATCCCCACGAAGCCAGGCCCGTCGCGACCACCCACAGGACAGGGATCGCCCAGGCCCAAATATATACACGTTTTTTTCCCAGCTTCCCTAACTGCAAGGATTTTAATTCTCGTTCTTCCCTCCATCGTGTGGCAATCAACGCGCCCAATCCGGGAGCCCACATGGCGAAACTCCAGGCCACCAGTTGGGTTGCTTCCCCGAAGGCCCCCTTCGTTTCTGGGAGCAAAAGAGGAAGAAGGAACAAGGTCCAGGCCAGTAAAAACGCAATGACGAGGAACGTCCGGACCGAGGGAGTAAATACCTTGAACGGGTTTTGTGCTTTTTTCATTACCTCTCCGAGTTTATTCAAAAGTTTCCCTTTTTTCTTTGAGTGAATCCACGCCAGTGTCTCGTTTCTTTCTCCTCAAATTGTATCAAACAACTTTCATAAATCCTTCTCTTCCCAGCGGCCACGACGCCGCCGTCTTGCGTTTTTTATACTCTGCTCCGGCGTTTGACTCCCCTTGATGACGAAACCTAAGGGCTTAGTGGGCTCCTTGAGTTTCTTTCATTTTTATCCCTTTTGCAGCACAGCCGCATACCCGCGCCTTGACCCTGTCCTACATCTTAGGTATACTTATGCACGGATTGCCGAAGTGGCGGAACTGGCAGACGCGCGCGACTCAAACTCGCGTTCCCTTGAGGATTGTGGGTTCGACTCCCACCTTCGGCACTCAGATATTTATAAGAGACTCTAACCCATGAGAGACTGTTTATTTCAAAAGTTCGCTGACTGAGCCCTCCCTTACGTGTGGAGGGTTTTCTTCATTATATAAAGGCCGGCAAGGAGAAACTGTCTATGCCATCCACCAATGACATCCTCGGCGTGATCATGGGAGGCGGTCGGGGAACACGCCTTTACCCTTTGACAAAAGTCCGCGCCAAACCAGCAGTTCCCATGGCTGGAAAATACCGCTTGATCGACATCCCGATCAGCAACTGCCTTAATTCTGATATCAACCGCGTGGCTGTTCTCACCCAATTCAATTCGGTTTCCCTCCACCGGCACATCACGAGAACTTACAATTTCGATCAGTTTCACCGCGGCTGGGTTCAAATTTGGGCCGCCATTCAAACCATTCGAGATGAATCCTGGTACCAGGGCACAGCGGACGCTGTGCGTCAACAACTCTTTGAAATCCGTGCCTCCGGCGCAAAATATACGCTGATTCTCGCTGGAGACCATATTTACCGCATGGACTACGGACAGATGGCGGAAGATTTCTGGGAAAAAGATGCTGACATTTCGGTTGCCGTGCAGCCAATTTCCCCACTCCAAGCCTCCCGATTTGGTATCCTAAAGCGGCTTGAGGACGGTACCATTATCGACTTTGTGGAAAAGCCTTCTGACCCAGATTTGCTTTCTGATTTCGTCAGTCGGGACGATCCGGAACGGCCTTATCTGGGCTCCATGGGGATCTACCTCTTTAAAACTTCCGTTTTAGAAGAACTTCTTCACTCGTTGGAAGTTGACGATTTTGGAGGAGAAGTCATCCCCCAGGCCATTCACACGAAAAAGGTCCTTGGTTTCAGTTTTGACGGTTATTGGGAGGACGTGGGTACCATGCGGGCGTTTTATGAAGCGAATTTAAGCCTTACCAAACCCAACCCCCCTTTTAATTTCCACGACGTTCATCATCCCATGTATACCCACGCCCGCTTTCTTCCAGGAACAATCCTTGCTGGAGCAACCCTAGAAAATGTCTCTTTAGCTGATGGCTGCTTTGTAGGAAACTCGAAGATTCGTAATTCAGTGATAGGATTAAGAAGCCAAATTCAAGATGGCGCTGAAATTGAAAATACAGTCCTCATGGGGGCCGATTACTATGAGGAAAACGCGACCAGAACCCACGAGATACCCCTCGGGATTGGGCCCAACACTTACATATCAGGCGCTATCATCGATAAGAACGCCCGGATTGGAGCAGGGGTTCGCATTGAATCCTTCCCCAGAGGGGTGGAAGAATCCGCTGAAGAATGGTACGTAAGGGATGGCATTGTCATCATCCCAAAAAGCACCATCATTCCACCTGGGTCGGTGATCACTCCTGAAAAACAGGATCTATCACCTTGATTTCGAAAATCCTCCCTTCTCTTCTTCAGGAACGGTTCTCCTATTTTTATGTGTGGATAACTCCGTTAAATATGTGGATAACCCTTTGTGAATGGGGATAACTGTTCCTTTTTATACACAATACTAAGGTCCCTTTTTCCACATATAGGGTCTCAATTTACCCATACCCCCATATGTGACCTTGTCAAAACCAGGCCTCTTTCCATTGGATAGAATTTCTTCCTTTTTCCAGAATCAGTTGTGGATAAGTCCTCACCCCCTTCCCCATCATATATGGGTTGATTCTTATATACATACCCATATATAGCGTCACCCCCTGACTTACAATTCATTTTCTCACAAAATAACACATTTTGCACATATCCCCATACCCTACTACGACTACTAAAAAATTAACATATATAAATATGTTGATAAACCCTTTGTAATCCATCCCCTTACCAAAAATTAATGTTTGTAAATGGGCGTTTATAGCTTTCTCTTTGCTCGGGCCCGTATGGATTCACATCGTAAACAGTGTTCTTTATCGCATAACAATGTCAGAGGGTTTTGGGTTAATAATCTTTGGACGACTTTTTGGAGGTCAGTTATAGGAACAGCTTTGATAGTAAGAGAAGCTGTTTTTGTGGAATACATAAACTTTTCTAGATGGGGCTTAATTTGATTAAACCCTTCAGAACAACCAGGAAAATGAGGACAGGTTTTAACGCCGGCAGAAGTCAATGCCCACCGGGTGAATAAATTTCTCCCGCCCCTGTAAAGGGCATAATGAATGCTGAAGTTGGAGGTTTGATCTAGGTCTATAAGCAAAACCCATCCCTCTTGCTTTGCTAAATTGGCAAGGGGAGCGTATGGTTTAGAAAGGGATTGGGATTGCAAAGCTTGATCTAGTTCCCTGCCGCAGAAAGACAGAATAGGATGAGAGGATCGTTGGACATCGGGCAGATTTCGAAATATTTCAGGAGTACGGCCCACTTTGTTTGAGACCGGAAGGAGGGGATGAAAAAAGACAGCTTTTTGATTATCCAGAGGGGGGTTATTGTATTCAACACCGTTATCTTTTGGACCGTGGGAGGGAAATACCATTGTCTGATAGGTGAAAGCAGGCATCATCAGACGCGGGAAAACCACCATTGCCGTGCCTAAGAAAGTTTTTGCACCGCCTTGAATTTTTTCCAGGGAGGGATCGGAAACATGCAGGATAATTGGCCGATTTTCTGGGATGGGCAATGAACGAAAAATCTGTGTCAGCTCTCGGTACTGAATCATGTATTCCCTTTTTTCGTTTGCTGTTATTTGCCGTGCCAATCAGGATCTCTTTTTTCTATGAAAGATCTCATGCCTTCTTCCTGATCCTGGGAAGAAAATAACAAATAAAAAGCAAGACGTTCTTCTTTGAGCCCTCGGCTTAAGGGGGTTTCAAAAGCAGTGTTGACTGCTTCCTTACCTAATTGAACAGCTAAAGGAGCACGTTGCGCAATTTCTCGGGCCAGATTGACGGCTTTGTCTAGATACTCATCAAGAGGTTCAACGTAGTTTACCAAATGATAATCAAGCGCTTCCTGTGCTGAAAGGGCCCGATTGTTAAGGATCATTTCCATGGCCATGGCTTTCCCGACCGCCTTTGTTAACCGCTGGGTGCCGCCAGCCCCGGGGATGATGCCCAATTTTATTTCCGGCTGTCCAAAAGAAGCCGTTTCGGAAGCCACGATCATATCACATGACAGGGCCAGCTCATTCCCTCCTCCTAAACAATACCCTGACACAGCAGCGATGATGGGCTTTTTGATTTCCAATATCCTGTCAAAAGATGGGATGAAATCATTTTTTAACATCTCGACCGGATTGGCTGAGGACATTTCTTTAATGTCTGCCCCAGCAGCAAAAGCCTTTTCATTACCGGTGACGACCATGGAACCAATGCCATCCTGGTTGTCCAATGTTTCTAGAGCATCCATCAAGGAACTGAGTAAATCCGGGTTGAGAGCGTTCATAGCTTGTGGACGATTCATCCGGACCAATCCCACGTGGTCGATTTTTTCCACTTGGATGATTTCTTGTTCGCTCACGACAAAGTCTCCTTTTTTTATGACAGGGAAAGGTTGTATCTTCTAAAAGGGAAGGTATTGGCGAAGGCAGTGCCCAAAAAGTATGCAGAAAAATCCGGGCAAGAAAGCTCTTTTTGAGTCAATTCGATCATGATGAATCCTTGTCTGAGAGACAGACTGGGACGTGGTCCTTTACCTCTGCAGCATTCAAAGAAATTCCGAAATATGGAGATGGGTCAAGCGTGTTCTCAATGTTTAATTCGTTTAGATACCCTCCTGTCCCGTCGTCTTTAACGATGGAAAAGTGTAAATGAACCCCGACAGGGAAACCCTCTTTTCCCGAGTAATTTCCCTGGTAACCTAGCAGGGCACCCTCTTCCACATAAATTTCTGAAGCGCCAGGGGGAAAGGAATCCAGGATAAAAGACTCTCCGTTGGAATCTGCCAGATGGGTGTAATAGGTCCAGATCTGTCGGGAGGGGTCTAAGGGGTCTTGAGGGATACGGATGATGAGAGAGGATTTCCAGGTAGGCAAGCGGGTCAAATAACCAGCGTGGGCGGCATATACAGGGGTGGACCCAGTGCTGTCTCTGGTGAAGATATCGATCCCCTGGTGGATGTGCCCCGGGCGGAATGAGTCTCCCCAAAGATACCCAATATATCCATCTGTGGGGATCAAGAAGGGGGCTGAGCCGCATCTCTCTCCTCCGGAAACTTCCCAGTCAAGGTGCTGGTCCGGCTGGCGGAGCCAGGAAATCAAACGCCGGGTCCGGTCTCCTTTTTGTCTGTACCAGCGAAAGATAAGAAAGCCTCCACAGATCAAGATTGCGAATAGGAGTGAAAGGAAAATTTTTCGGAGTGAAAAGAGAGGTGTGTCACGCATATTGGATTGGCTGTAGGTGGGGCGCACAAAACGATGAAAAAAAGGTTATTGGGGTTCGGGAATCAGGAAGCTGTATGGAGGTGGTAGGTCTTCCCGCCTTCATCTTTTGCTTTATACATGGCTCTGTCCGCATGCTTGATCAACTTATCCACATCCTTTCCGTGATCAGGATAAATTGTAATCCCGATGCTGAAGCTGGTCGTGATCAAGTGCCCGTTGCACATAAAGGGCTTTTCCATGATCGACAAGACTCGCTTTGCTGTCGTAAAAGCATCGTCTAATTGTTTCATTTCGGGGAGGATGATTAAAAATTCATCTCCTCCCATCCGGGCGACTGTATCGCTTTTGCGGAGTACTCGCGTTAAGCGGGAGCCAATTTTTTTAAGGAGGATGTCGCCGGTGCTGTGACCAAAGGAATCGTTAATTTCTTTAAATCGGTCAAGGTCTAAAAACATCACCCCCAGGCGTTCCTGGTTCCGTTCTGCATGGGCGATTTCCAGGGCAATTCGTTCATTTAAAAGGCGGCGGTTAGGCAATCCCGTCAGGACATCATGGGTGGCCATGTGCTTGATTTCTTTCTCCAGGTTTTTTTGTTTGGTGATATCCGTGTATGAGGCGACGATGCCAACCAATTCTCCTTCGACCTGAATGGGGGCACCCGTCAAGACTACGTTAACAGGGTTTCCCCATTTATCGTAACGCACAGTTTCTGTAGGAGGGATGATCTCTTTGTTGAGAACCTGTTTGGTGAAAGATTTTGCTTCCGAAAGGATTTCACCTTCCGGATTGGAAATCAAAATGTCGAGGTCGCGGCCTCTGGCTTCTTGTTGTGTGTACCCAAATACCGTCTCTGCACCCGCATTCCAATCCAAAACGCGGTGTTCTTTATCGAGAGTGATTAACGCACTCAGGGTTGATTCCAGGACGCCTTCTAAATACAGGCGGCGCTCTTCCACCTCTCTCTGTAAATGGACCCGCTCTGTGATATCCACCAAGCTTCCTTGAATGTAAAGGACTTCCCCGGTCTCGTCTTTTACAGCCCGGGCGGAATCTTTGACCCAAATCTCGGAGCCGTCCTGACGGTAGAGTCTCATTTCGTAATCGGAAAGGATTTCTTTCTCCTGTAACAGCGATAATTCCTCTTGGCGGTTTTGGGGATTGACAAAAATCTCTGTAACGCTTACTCCACAGATGGAGTCTTGGTCAGGATATCCGAGCATTTCAAGGAGGGTGGGGTTGGCGTCCATGATCTCCCCATCCGGGGTGGTCTGGTAAAGTCCCACAGGGACACGCTCAAACAGGGACCTATATTTTTTCTCTGATTCCCTGAGGGATTTTTCGGTCTCTTTTCGCTCGGTGATTTCCCGGACAGTGGCCTGTAAAAACTGTTTACCACCCAAGTCTATTCTTGTCAGGAGCACAGTCGCCGGGAAGGTTTCTCCGTTAACGCGTTGATGCTCCCATTCAAAAAAGTGGGAACCTTTGTCCATGGCGACCTGGATCATCTCCAGGGCCTTTTCTTTGGAAGAACGACCGTCCGGCTGGGAAGGGGGAGAAAGGTCTCCCGGCGTGAACTGGGTGAACTCTCCAACGTTCTGAACCTTGAACATGTCCAGGATGGCCATGTTGCCCGAGGTGAAATGCCAGCTGGGAGGTTCCAGCGTCATGATGGCGTCTTTGGAGGAATCAAAAAGCTTCCGGTAGCGTTCTTCACTTTCCCTCAATGCCTCTTCGGCCTCTTTCCTCTCCCGGATCTCCACCCTGGCTCTTTCGTATAGCCTTCCGTTGTGGATGGCGATAGCTGCTTGATCCGCCAATAAACCGAGGGATCTTTCTTCCTCTTCAGTAAATGTGTGGGGGCGCTCAAAGGCAAGATTCATGACGCCCTGGACTTCATCGCCTATTTTTAAGGGGATGCCGATAATGGCACCGTGCCAGCGGCGGTCTTCAAAAAGAGGGTGTTTCATGACATCATTGACGACTATTTTTTCACCTTTCCTCGCAACCGTGTAAGTCAAGCCGTTTTTCCTTGGGTTTTGGAATGGTTCTCTTTGTTTTCCTCCTTCAAACAACGCGGAACCGAACCGAAGCTCTCCTTCCTGGTAGAGGAAAATGTGAGCGTCATCCGCAGAAATCAACCGCAGGGCTCTTTCGAGGATCGCGTCTAACACAGCTTGTAATTCAAGATTGGAGGTCAGATGCAGGCTTGCTTGCCGAAGAGATTGAAATTCGGCGAGCCTTTTGTCAAGTTCTTGACGAGTTTTTTGAAGGGAAGCGGCAAGATTCTTTTTTTCGACAGCAGCCAGCGCCGTATGAGCTAGAAGTGGGCCGGTGATTTCATCGCCAGAGAGGAATTTGTCAACCGTAAGTCCGGGTTTATTTTGCACGATATCCGGATTTTTTGATTTGGCAATCACAATCACGGGTGTAGCGGGACAGCAGGCCCGAAGTCTTTCAAGATGTGTTTCTACAGGAGCCCGTGTTTCAAGGAAAATGACATCAAATGAGTTGTCCCTGATTTTTTCTAAGCCGTCTTCTGCGTTTTCAGCCAGGGTGACGATAAAGGATGGAAGGTCCGGGCGGGTATCTTTTAGGGAGGACAACAGATCCTTTACGCTGCAACTCTTATCCTGTGTTATGGATAAAACATTCATTCCTTCTGCCATGCTGTGTTGCTCCTGGGGGCAGGCCTGGCCGGGTGAGAGAAGCAAGCTTCCATGGACTCTGAGCCCCTTTTTAGCGGGGGCAAGAGCGTTTCGTGTCGAGGTCCATAACCATGCGAGTGAGGATGGGTACGAAATACATCTTGAATTATATGTATATTATACTTGATCCAACCTGAACCTGAAAGAAAAAGACGAGTTCGAAAAAACATAAAAACTTACAAAAATGACATCAAAAAAGGAGACAAAAAAACTTGTGTGACCATTTATAAACTGTACGCTTATGGTATGATAGCTTTAAATTAACTAGTCTATGCATGCAACCTAAAACGTATGAGTGACAAAATTACCATCATCGAAGGCCCTACCCCAGATTTTCAAGAAGTGAACGGTTTGTGGATCCAGGGGATCGCGGACAGCCCGCTTCAATTTGACACGTTTTTTGCGGAGTTGCGCGCTTTTGACGGCCCCGCACTTGTAGAACGATGCCGGGAAGCGTGGCGCAATCAAGAACTGATGACCCTTGAATACCGCGACGAATCGGGGTTGGTGGATGAAATTCCCATCATCGCTGCCCACTGTGAAGAAACGGAGGAAGGGGACGTCCTCCAGTTGTGGTTCCGCCAACCGCGGGAGGATGTAGAGATTGAAATCAAGTTTGATGACAGCGAAGAAGATTTGTTTTAAGGATAAAGCTGTTAAAGTTTGAATTCCCCGAAGCCCTCGGGGGTTTTGCTTTTAATCCTGCTTTGGCAGAAGTCTATTCTTCCCAAAACTCTCCCTCAATGACGTTTTCCTCCGCTTTTTTGTGTTCCTCAATGATGTGTGCGGGGATAAGCGCATAAAAAAATTGCAGGAAAAGGGCGATCACCACAGCATCATCCACTGGCCCGGGCACGAGGTCGGGAAAAACTAAATAAATCAAAGAGAGGAAAGGAAAGAGTTTGACAAGGGGGTGAACTCTTTTATCTTTAAGGAGGTCGAATATGAGTTGGATTTGTTTGGACATAGTCAAAAAATTACGTCTTGGGGAACGCGGGATGATGCGGAGTGAATCCTTTCTAGAAGATATTATACTGAAAAAGGGCCTTCATGGATAGCTTACCAACGATCAAAGGCATCATTTTTGATTTTGATGGTTTGATCATCGATTCAGAGTCAGCTGTTTTTCAAACCTGGCAGAAGTTGTACAGCAGTTACGGCTTAGAGTTGAAGATGGAAGATTGGGCGGATATTATCGGGAGGTCAGATCAGGATCGCGACCCAATGGTTGCTTTAGCTCATACCGCTGGAAAAAGGTTTAAGGAAGATGAAGCCCGTAAAAAATTTAACAAGATACTTGCGGAGGAAATGGAGAAAACGGAGGTGATTCCGGGCGTGCGGGAAGTCATCGCTGAGGCGGTAACAGCGGGTTTAAAGCTGGGTATTGCCTCAAGCTCTTCTAGGCGCTGGGTTGAAGAACATCTCCAACGAAATCAGCTCCGGGAGTACTTCAATGTGATCGTTTGCTCCGATGATGTGGAGACGGCAAAGCCGAATCCCAAAATATATATGTTGGCAGTCCAAGAATTAGCATTAAATCACAGGCAAGTAGTAGTTTTCGAAGATTCCCCCATTGGTGTGTTAGCTGCGAAACGGGCAAACTTGTTTTGTATTGCAGTGCCTAATCAAATGACAAAAAGCCTATCATTTGAACTTGACGGGCACCGGCCGGATATGAAGATGAATACCCTTACGGAGTTTCATTTGGGCCGATTTTTGGAGAATCCTGCTCCCGAGGAGAGACCATGAAGTCCTTTTTTCGTTACGTCTCAAAAACATTGGCTGTCGTGTTTGCTTTCTTTGTCATGCTGTCCATTCCCCTGTCTTTGATGACATTTAATCTCGGGAGGGTGTTTTTCAGCCCAAGAGTTATAAAAGAGGTCTCCACGCAAGCGATCATGGAAACCGACTTGATTTCTCCAATGGTGAATCAAATGTCAAGGGAATATCCAGACGCAGAAGGTGAGGAGCCTGGCCTCAAAAAGCTCTTTGAGAAGCTGGAAACCTCGGAGTGGAGGCAGATCAAGCAAGTAATCTTGCCGGACGCCCTAATTAATGAGTGGGTTGAAAATGTCGTGGACAATCTATACGGTTGGTTAGACAGCGAAGAAAGTTATCCTCAAATTCAAATTGATACGTCTTTGATCAGGCAACGATTAAAAGGTGAACAGGGGGAAAAAGTGGCGGGGATCATTTTCCAGTCGCTGCCTCCTTGTGGCGAGGAAGAGCTGGAAGAGGTCGTTTCTGACCCTTCAACATTGTTGGAACCCGAAGCTGTGCTTGGCTTGCTGTGCAAAATCCCTGCTGTCCCTCCAGAAAGCCAGATCCGGATCTACGAAACGGTTTTGGAAAGAATTGCGGAGGAAATTCCCCAAGAAGTGAATTTATCCACAGAGCTAAAAAATAGTGAAGGCTTGGGGGAGGAGGAACTGTTGAGAGCCAAGGAGATGATCAGGGCTGTCCGCCTGGGTTCCTGGCTCATTCTTCTCCTGCCGTTGGGTTTTTTGTTCCTGGTGGCTCTCTTTGGGGTGCGATCGCTGGCGGGTTTGGGAGGCTGGTGGGGGGTTCCCATAATTGTGGGAAGTGGGATCAGCCTTGGAAGCACCTATGTGTATCCCCGGTTGGTATATCAAGTGTTTGCAAGCGACATCCCAGGGCAGATTCCCTCTGTCCTGCAAACGGTGGCATTGAAAGCCATGGAGCAGTTGTCGAGGGTGGTCCTCCTCCGAGTTAGATGGCAGTCGAGCGTGTCGCTTTTGGTGGGGCTGGCATTGCTCGGTTTGATGGCCCTTGTTTGGATTTTGAAAAGGAATAAGCGCTCTACGGGTTCTGAACCCTCCAGTGAGCAAATCCTTTGAGAGGAGAGGGGGGAGGGAAGCCATTAGGCCGAGGGGCAATCCAAAAAAAAACAAAATCCGGGCGCATTCCCGGATTTTTGCTTTCCAGCGGAGGGGGTGGGATTCGAACCCACGGTGGCCCAAATAGACCACAACGGTTTTCGAGACCGCCCCGATAATCCACTCTGGCACCCCTCCTCTTCCAAGGTGGATTATACCAAAAAGGTACAGGAGCGGAGAAGCCTGTGTGGAGCATGGGCGCTAATCCGGCGGTTTAGATTTCAAACTCCTCCCCCCGTACGGGGTATTCCACGGAGGGGAAACCTTCCTCGTGCAAACGCGCGCGCAGGGGATCAGCGCCGCGCGGCTCCCCATGGACAAGGAAAATCTGTTTGAGCGTTTGCTTTGTATGCAAGGCGTACTCCGTTAACAAATCCTGTCCTGCATGGGCGGAAAAACCTCCGATAGTAGAAACCTCAGCCCGGCGCGTATAGGTTTCCCCGAAGATCTTGACCCTTTCTTCGCGTTCTGCCAGGCGCCGCCCCAGTGTGTGGGGCGCTTGCCAGGAGACAATCAAAATGGTGTTCTTGGGATCTTCGATGTTGTTCTTTAAATGGTGCAGGATACGGCCCACCTCTGCCATGCCCGATGCGGAGATAATCACAGCCGGGCCTTTTACATGGTTGATCGCTTTGGATTCCTCTACGGAACGCGTGTAGCTCAGCTTGTCAAACCCCAGCACCTCGTGGTGTTTATCTTCCGCGATAAATTTTTGAGTCTCTTGATCAAAACATTCCGGGTGGTCGCGAAAGACCTGGGAAGCGCGGATTGCCAAGGGGCTGTCAACGAAGACCGGGATCTCGGGTATGTCATTTTCTTCGATCATTTTATGCAGATAGTAAACGAGTTCCTGGGTCCTGCCGACTGCAAAGGCGGGGATGATGATTTTCCCACCCCTTGAGACCGTTTTCTGAACCACTTTCCGGAATTCGAGGAACGCCTCTTCAGGGTCCCGTTTGATCTTGTCCCCGTAGGTGCACTCCATGATCAGATAATCCGATTCCTGAGGGAAGACAGGGTCCCGCAGCAAGGGCAGGCCTGGGCGCCCGACGTCCCCGGAAAACCACAAACGGAAGTCTCTCCCTTCCTCTTTGATATCCAAAACGACCGCAGCAGACCCCAGGATATGACCGGCGTCTACCAGGTGTGCTTCCACGCCGGGCAGGGGCTGGAATGTCTCTCGATATCCCACGGTGTTAAAGTAGGAAGCAACTCTTCCAGCGTCCTCCTGGGTGTAAAGGGGCTCAATGGGCGACTTCCCCTGTCGCCTACGCTTTTTGTTTAGATACTTGGCATCTTCCTCGTGAATATATCCAGAATCCAGGAGCATGATGTTGGCCAAGTGTGCGGTGGCCGCCGTGGCGAAAATATCTCCCCGGTAGCCATCCTTGATGAGGTGTGGGAGATTGCCGCTGTGATCAATGTGGGCATGAGAGAGGATCACAGAGTCGAGTTCGTCACATGCAAAAGGAAAATGACGGTTTCGGTGGAAGGACTCTTTTCTTCTTCCCTGGAACAAACCACATTCCAGAAGGAGGGTCTTGCCGTTGATTTCCAGCAGATGCATGGAGCCGGTGACCGTCTGGGCTGCACCGTGAAAATGTATGTTCATTTTTGACCTCATTAGCTAGTAATGTGAGAGCACGGTCAATAATTCTTTCCAGTAGTGTTCAAAACGCAGGGGGACATCACTTAAAATCTCACCCAGCTCCGCTCTTGTCTTGGGGTTTTCTTTGGCGATCTCTGCCACCAGGAAGCGAGGCAGGATGACGGCTGAGTTGAGGCCTACTTCACGGGCTTTCTTTTTCCGCCAGTTTTTCAGGGCATGCAGGCGGTCCAACGTATCACGATCAGGGCGCTCCCTTTCCGGAGGGAGAAGAGGGGAAGCTTCCCAGCCTTTTTGGATGGCTTCCCAGAGCGCTTCTTTGTAACGTTTCACGTTCGTGTTTTGGGTGACGGGTAATGACTCAAACGTTTGCTTTGACTTCGGCGCGCTTTCCGCCAAAGCAAGCAGGGTTTTATTTCCCAGTATCTTGAACAGCGGTTGATCTTTTTGACGCGCCACCCGGTCGCGGAAAGCACACAGATTCTCTAAAATAGCCGCTTTTTGGGGGGAGAGGTCCTGTGATCCATGGATCCGCCAGCAGGGGGGCAGCTTCTCCTTTTTGGGGCGCCTGTGGACTTTACAGGCAAGGGAGAAATCCTCCTGGGCGATGGCCCAGCGGCCGCTGTCGCGTAATTCTTCAGCCAGAGCATCCCTGATTTTGATTAGATAATGCGTGTCTTTCTGCGCGTAGCGAAGCATGTCATCCGTTAGAGGACGCTGACCCCAATTTGCGCGCTGGTATTTTTTATTGCTTTGCACTCCTGCAAATTCTTCGAGCAGGGAATCTAGTCCCAATTTCTTCCGTCCTAAAATCCGGGCAGCCAACATGGTGTCAAACAGGTTCTGGAACTCAAAACCAAAATCGTCGTAAAGGATGTTAAGGTCATATTCCGAGGCGTGAAAGATTTTCTCAATCGTTGGGTCGAAAAATATTTCTCCCAACGCAGAGAGGTCATCCAGGGCGAAAGGATCAACGATGTAGTCCTTTTCTACACTGGAGAGCTGGATGAGGCATACCTGTTCCTGGTAAGCGTGCAAACTGTTTGCCTCAGTGTCAACAGCAAGCTTATCCTCTTTCAGAAAGGAATGGATCATCCGTAAAAAGGGTTCTCGGTCAGTGATGAAGATAGGGTCGGGTAATTTTTTTAGATTCACAGTCATGTATTATAACAGGGGGTTTAGCGTGGGATTATTGACAAGAACAGGGGGCTGCGATGAATTCCATGTCCATGCATTGGCTCTCATCCCTTTGGAGGGAATATCCTGGTGCCCCTGACTCCATACGCTTTGAAAAGGAGTTCCCTAAACTCCAGGGGCCCTGGTTTTCTCCAGGACTAAGGCGTCCTCTTTGCCCTGGTAGTAATTCGGCCAGACTTCAACTTCTTGGTAGCCGAAATCCTTGTATAAGGCCAGTGCCGGTTTATTGGAGCGCCGCACGCTGAGTTTGATTTTTGGCAGGTGAACCTTCTTTTCACATGCTTCCAATAAAGTTGTGCCGATCCCCTGCCTTTGATATGCGGGGAGGACACCGAAGGTGACGATCCAGGCATGGGCCTGGGAGATGCGTAAATCGACCCCGATAAACCCCACCATCTCTTGGCCTATCTCCGCTTTGAGGCGAATGATATTCGGAAAGGACAACACGCCCAGGATGTCCCAAATTGGCCAGGCATCCCTCTCAAAACAGGCTTTTTCCAGCTTATGCAGATTGATTAAATCGCGCCAGGTAGCGGTTTGGATCCTGAAATCACTGCCCGGCTCGCGTTTCGCGTCATCCATGGAGGTAACTATGCCTCATCCGTTTTGAGGAATTTTTCATGCAAACTGGCATATTCAAGGAGGAAGATGTACTCCCTGGTTTCTCCTGGGCCCATTCCTTTCAAAGTGTCGAAATGCTGCAAGGTGACTTTTTTGAACGATTTTATGGGTCAGTCCGGTGATCTCTTATCAGGCCAGGAGCAGCCTTCCCCGCGCAGACTATGTGTTTCCCGGTCCCGGGTCTGAGCAATGTGAGCCCCGCCAGAAAGAAGATCGAAGCCAGAAATATGTAGGCAATATTTGGAACCAGAAAAGGGAGGCCCATAAGGCAGCCTTTACGTTCGCTGTCCAGAGAGGATATGTTTAGAGATCCTTTTCATAAAAGCGGTATGTTTTATAGATCTCGCCGCCCATGGCCCGGATGGGTTTGTTCATCTCCTCGTTATCTTCCAGAATCCAGCTCATCTCCCCAAATTTGATCCCTTTTCGGATCGCGGCCTGGGCTGTTTTGTAATAAAAAATGGCGTCGATCCCGAGGTTCCGGTACTGGTCAATCACACCCAGTGCGAAAACGCGCACCCAGTTGATCCTGCCCAAAACTTTCCAATGCCAGATCAGTTTTGCCATTACCCACCATTCCGGGGAGCCCGGCTTTGGGTAAGCCAGCCGCAGGGGGTTGTTGAGATCTAAGAGGGTAAGGCTGAAGCCCACCGGTTTTCCTTCTCGCTCAGCAATGAACACCAGGTCCGGGTCAATGATGGCCTGCAACTGGTCCGCGAGATGATCGAATTCCGCGTCGTCCATGGGAACGAACCCCCAATTTTTTGACCAGGCCCCGTTATAGAGATTTTTAACCTTTTCCACTTCTGCGTCAAACGCTTTCATGTTCAGATTGCGGACGGTGATGTTCCGCCGGTCGAGGATCTTATTTGTGATCCGGTTGAGCCTCTGGCCCGATATTTTCGTGAACTCGCTGGTGGCCAGCTTGTAGGCCCACAGGTCGATCGCTTTCCGGAATCCGTTCTCCTCCAGGTAGTCCTGGTAATAAGGAGGGTTATAGGTCATCAGAATACGGGGGCTGTCATCGAAACCATCCACTAAAAGGCCGCATTCTTCATTCGTGTCGAATTGAGCGGGACCGCGAATTGACGTGTGGCCGCGTTCGCGGGCCCAGCTCTGCGCAGTTTCCAATAAAGCACGGGCAGCTTCAGGGTCTTCCAAGACCTCAAAGAAACCAAACCAGCCGACATTTTCGTTTTGGTATTCATTATGGCGGTGATTGGTGAAAGCGGCGATGGTGCCCACGATCTCCTCGCCTCGTTGGGCTGTGAACAAGGCGACGTCTGCATGGTGAAAGAAAGGATTTTTTTCAGGGTTCAGGAAGTTCATCCGCTCTGAGAAAATAGGGGGCACCCAATACGGATTCCCGGCGTAAACCTTCCAGGGTAATCGCAAGAAGGCCTTTTTTTCTGGAATGGTTTCGACTGTATGAATGGTAACGGGTTTCATGAATTATCCTTTGATGAAGGGTGGAGGAAACGAGAGCCAACAGAGGCGCTTACCTAATAGAAGGCCGGCAGCCGATGCACAGCAGCATTTCTTGGAGCCCCATCTATGAGGCGTTAAGGATTATACTTGAAAGAGTTGGTTATGGTATGATTTTAGCGTGAATACTTGGTTGTTGCTTCAGAAGCTGGGTTCTCCCTTTTCTTTAATCATGACCTTGGGCAGCCTGTTTGGGTTGGTTTTACTGACATGGAGCGTTTCAGAAAAGAAACGTTTTTATTTTGATGGGGGCGCAGCGGTTCTTTTTTTTATCCTTCTTGGCGCGCGTCTGGATTATGTCTTCTTTCAAAGGGGACTCCATTTCACCGATTTATTGAAAATACCCCAGGTTTGGTTGGGCGGATTGGGGCCGGTGGGAGGTGTGTCAGGTGGGGGGATCGGCCTGATCATCGTCAGCCTGGTTGGAAAGCGTTCTATTAATACATTGCTCGATGCCTACCTGCCCCTCTGGGGAGCGCTGGCAGCGAGTTTGGGCCTGGCATCCCTCTTTGGCGAGATGGGATATGGGCCAGAATCGAACGCCTGGTGGGCTGTGCCCGTTCAGGATGAATTTGGCGTCTTTGCATCCCGGTGGCCCCTTCACCTGACAAGCGGACTGATCGCAGGAAGTGCTTTGTTCGCTCTTGCTTTTCTCCCTCAGGAAAAGGATGTGCTCTCTCCACTCGGGCGACGGGGAAGTGTGGGGCTGCTCATCTTCGCTGTGATGTTTGGCGCGGCGTCTGCGTTCCGCGTGGATCCTGGGCTCTTCGTCTGGGGGCTTCGTTGGCAGACGTGGGCATGTATTTTATTGGCCCTGATGGCTCTGATACTTATTATCTTTCAAGGGAGGTGTGGAAGCGATGAATGATTTGTCCTTTGATCGGGAACAGGCAGCCCAGATGTTGAGTGATTTCATCCGGAGCACGATTTCTTCTGCAGGTTTTTCTAAAGCTGTACTTGGAGTGTCGGGAGGGGTGGATTCTGCGCTGAGCACCTTTCTTTCGACGCGAGCTCTGGGACCCAATAAAGTCCTCGTTTTGCGGCTTCCATATAAGACGTCTTCTGAGGAATCCCTTGCTTATGCTCAAAAATGTATCGAAGCCACGGGGGTTGCGTTTAAAACCTTTTCCATCACAGAGGCAGTCGAAGGGGTATTGTCTGATCTGGATGATGCGGATCGGGTCCGGAAAGGTAATGTCATGGCCCGGATCCGGATGACTTACCTATACGATCAAGCCAAGGCGTGGGGAGGGCTGGTGGTGGGCACGGGGAATAAAACGGAAACCTTGCTCGGCTACAGCACACTGCACGGAGATGGGGCATTTGATCTCAATCCCCTGGGGGATCTGTATAAAACACAGGTCTGGGCCCTGGCAGAACATGTCGGGGTCCCACGGGAAATCATTGAAAGACCTCCCAGCGCTGGATTGTGGGTGGGGCAAACGGACGAAGAGGAATTAGGCTTCACGTATAAAGAAGTCGATCAGGTGCTTTATTCGTTGGTTGAAGAAGGGAAATCCATTGAGGAGTGCGTCCAAGAAGGATTTTCGGAAGCGTTTATCCGAGAGGTGATCGCTCGTGTGAAACGGTACCGCTTTAAACGCACGCTGCCGCCGGTGGGTTCCATTGGCCAGCAGCCGCTTTCCATCCTGGACCAGCATCCAGCCTTTATGGATTAAGTCATGATCAAAGCAACTCTTTGATAAGGCCCGGAAGCCATGAGAAAACAAATTCAATTTTACCTTTTAGCCCTCATCCCGGTTTTCTTTGCGGGATGTGCTTCTCCCCAACCCGTGGAGAGCGCTGTAATGGAGGAAGAGAATGCACCAGCGGTAAACACATCTCAGCCTGATGAGGAGGACACGATGACGGCTTCAGAGAGCGCTGAAAACGGGAACGCGGATGTGATTCACGTCCGCGCTGTTAAAGATAATCAGGAAAACACATGGACGTTTTCTGTCACTGTCCAGCATCCCGATCAGGGCTGGGATGACTATGCGGATGGATGGGACGTTGTCACCCCGGATGGGGTGGTGCTGAAAGCGGACCCTGAAGACCCCTTCACCCGCCTTTTACTGCATCCCCATGTTGAAGAACAACCCTTTACGCGCGCACAGTCCGGTATATCCGTACCATCTGATGTCAGCGAAGTACGGGTTCGAGCCCATGACCTGGTAGATGGGTACGGCGGGAGGGAGATCCTGGTGGATCTGACCCGGGCCTCTGGACCAGGATATGAGGTGGAACGTTAGTTGAACCAATCCCCCGAAAGAGATTTGTTTATACAGTTACCTTTTGGCAAGAAACCAAGCTATCAGTCCCTAAGATGACGAGTTGACCCCGGAGTAAATTTCTATGAAAAAAACAACCCTTCCACCCAGGCAAGAAGTACCTCTTGAAGAGACATGGCATCTGGAGAGCATTTTCAGCTCGGTTGAAGAATGGAAGAAAGCTTACCAGGAGGTTAAAGAGAAGCTCCCTGATATACGGGCATTTCAAGGTGAACTGGATCAAGGTCCTGACCAGGTAGCCGGGTGTCTCGATGTCTTGGAAGAGTTGTTACAGGAATCCGGAAAAGTGGTGACCTACGCGCTCTTGGAGAGCTCTGTAGATATTTCTGATCAAGAGGCAGCGGGGAGAGCGGGACAAGCCAGAAGTTTGTTCTCCGAATCCTTAGCAGCGGTTTCCTTTATCCAGCCGGAGCTGGTCTCTATAGGCTTTGAGACCCTGGAAGGATGGATGGAGGAGGAACCGAAGTTATCCCAATATGAACATTACCTGGATAACCTGGAACGCTTATCTGACCATATCCGCTCTGTGGAGGTTGAGAACATTTTAGCCTTGACCACGGATCCCATGCCGAAAAACACGCCTCCCCAGGCGTACACCGCCTTGGTAAACGCTGATCTGGAGTTTGATCCGGCTCGTACGGAAGACGGGAGGGAGTTGGAGATTGGGCAGAGCAGCATCCGCTCCTTGAAATCGGATGAGGACCGCGAGGTCCGCCGCACTGCCTGGGAACATTATGCGGACGGATATTTGGCTTTTCAAAATACGCTCGCTGGACTGCAAACCGCAGCGTTTAAGCGGGACGCGTTTCATGCCAGGGTACGCAATTACCCCTCCTCGTTGGAGGCCTCGTTATTTGAAAACAACATCCCGGTAGAAGTTTTTCAAAATCTTATCAAGGTTTTCAAAGACAACCTGCCCACCTGGCACCGGTACTGGAACTTGAAACGAAAGGCCCACGGGTACAACAAGTTTCATGTGTATGACATCAAAGCGCCTTTGACATCAGAAAAACCCGAGATCCCTTATCAGCAGGCTGTGGATTGGATTTGTGAAGGCATGGCTCCCTTAGGAGAGGAATATGTCAGTGCCTTGCGGGCAGGCTGTGAAGAGGAGCGCTGGGTGGACCGGGCTAAAAACCGGGGCAAGCGCCAGGGAGCGTTTTCTTCTGGTACATACGGCACGAAACCGTTCATTATGATGAGTTATGATGATGATATCTTCAGCCTGAGCACGTTGACCCATGAGCTGGGGCATTCTCTCCACAAATATTACACGCATCGAAATCAACCTTTCATCTACGGACGATATTCTCTGTTCGTCGCTGAAGTGGCTTCGAACTTCAATCAAGCGCTGGTCCGGGATCATTTGTTCCGGACGCAAAAAGACCCTAATTTCCAATTGGCCTTAATAGAAGAAGCGATGTCTAATTTTCACCGCTATTTCTTCGTCATGCCTACCCTGGCCAGATTTGAACAGGAGATGCACCGCCGTGTAGAAGAGGGTGAAGCCGTGAATGCCCGAAGCATGATTCACTTGATGGCTGACCTATTCAAGGAAGGATATGGGGATGAGGTAGAGTTCGATCAGGATCGGATCGGCATCACCTGGGCCCAGTTCCAGCATCTATATATGAACTTTTACGTCTACCAGTATGCGACCGGGATATCAGGGGCGCATGCTTTGGCAGACCGGGTGCTCTCCGGAGAATCTCAAGCAGCGGAGGAATATCTGGGATTCCTGTCCGCGGGCAGTTCTGTTTATCCCCTGGATGCCTTGAAGTCAGCTGGGGTGGACTTAACGGAGCCGCAGCCGGTGGAGAAAACGTTTCAGGTTTTGGCGGAGATTGTCGACCGTTTGGAGAGCCTGGTAGAACGCGGGGAAGTCTAGAGAAAGAGGGTTAAGGGATCAAGAGGTCGATTGCAGCAGGCTCTCCCATTCTTTCATGAGCCCGCGTAATGTCTCTTGGGCAGCATCATACGCCCGGCCCAATTGGTGGACCTTTTCGGGGTCTTGAGGTGGGTCTGTCAACTGTGCGGAAAGCCCTTCCAGAGTCTCTTCCAGCTCTTTGATCTGCTGCTCTACCTCCTTCAAGCGGGCCTTTTGACGCCGTTCCTGGGCCAAGGCACGATTCTTTGAGCGCTTCTCGGCTTGATATTCCCTGGCTTTCTTGTCCCCCTCTCTTTGCTCTTTGCTTTGATTTTCCCTCTGTGCCAACACCTTTTGGTATTCTTGATAAGAACCTGGATACACGTCCAGCCCTTCTTCCCGGACGTCTATTTTCCAGATCTGGGTCGCAAGGGCATTGATCAGGTATCGGTCGTGGGAGACTAAAAGGATGGTCCCCTGATAGGAAGCCAAGACAGCCTGGAGCGTCTCTTGAGACGGGATATCCAGATGATTGGTGGGCTCATCTAAAAGCAGGAGGTTCGCATCCCCTAAGGCTAATTTAGCCAGGGCCAACCGCCCGCGTTCGCCGCCGGAGAGCACGCTCACCTTCTTGAAAACTTCCTCTCCCCTGAAAAGATATTCTGCCAGATAATGCCGCAGCTGCTCTTCCCGGGGGCGGTCGAAGAGACTGCTGATCTCTTCCAGGACCGTTTTCTGTGGATCGAGGTCTTTATGTGCCTGGGCGAAATAGCCCACATCCAGATTGGCCCCCAGCTTCACCTCCCCGTTATAGGGAGGTATCTGTCCGAGAATAGTTTTTAAAAACGTAGTTTTCCCTGCCCCGTTCGGTCCGATCAGGGCAGCACATTCCCTGCGTAGAAAGGTGATATCCGGGACAGAAAATAAAGGTTGATCAGCGTCCTGGTAGCCGATTTCCAAATCTTTTGTCCGCAGCACGAGGTCTCCACCGCGTTGTTGGGGGCGCAAATGAATTCTCAATCGCTGCGGTTTTTGCACGGGGGTTTTTAAGGCTTGGAGGCGCTGATGGGCTTCTTGAACGCTTAGCGAGCTTGTGGTGGTTTGGATGTCCTTACTGATCTCTGCCCAGGTTTTGTCCTGGATTGCCTGGACACCGAGCTGTTCAATGGCCTGAATCCGCCTGCTGAGGCGGCGCAATTTTCCCTTTGCCTGTGAAGTGCGTTGGCCGGCGATGTTTCGCTTTACGTAATCCAATTCATTCTCCAGGCGCGTTTTTTCCGTTTGGAACAATTCCTCCCGCCGTCTCCACCGATCCTGGCGTTGGTCGAGATACGCGCTGTAATTTCCGCGATAGGTTTCAAACCCCGCCCGGCTCATCTCCCAAATGTGGTCGCAGACTTCATCGATAAAATACCGGTCGTGGGAAACGATGAGCATAGCCCCTGAGAAATGTTTCAGGTAGCCCTCCAACCACTCGATGGCCTGGATGTCGAGGTGGTTTGTAGGCTCGTCCAGGAATAATAGGTCAGGATTGGTAAGCAGCAAACGGGCCAAAAACGCGCGGGTGCGCTCTCCTCCCGAAAGCTTTTTTATTGGTTTATGAAAGTCATCTTCCTCAAAACCCAGGCCGCCCAAAACTTGGCGGATCCGGGCTGGATATGTATAGCCGCCTTGATGTTGAAACCTCTCCTGCAGCAGGCCATAGCGCTCTAATAGAGATTGATCCGGTATTTTGGATTCGCCCATCTCCCTTTCAAGACTCTTAAGCTCTTCTTCCATGTGGATTAGATCTTCCACTGCGGTGAGCGCTTCCTCCCACAATGTTTTCTCGGAGTCTATTTTCGCCTCCTGGGGAAGGAAACCTTGGGTTATGCCGCTGGCCCGTTGTAATTTTCCACCGCTGGGGCTTTCTTTGCCAGCAAGGACCCGCAAAAGGGTGGTTTTCCCAATCCCATTTGCTCCCACCAGAGCTATCCTCGCCTGGGGAGGGATGCTCAAAGATAACCCTGCGAATATGTCTAGCGGTCCGTATGATTTGGATAGGTTATACGTTGTAATCAGAGACATGGGTTCATCAAAATCTCAATCATCAGCACGGGGAGGTGACTACGGGGAAGAAACAGCCTGTGAAAAGGACTGCCGGGTGTGTAGAGGATCAAAACACACCCGTGTTATAATCGCTTTATTGAAAGCGAACAAACCCTCACCTTAATAATGTTGATCAGGGATATTATAAAACCCAGATGCTTTTTCTGGCAGGGTATCTAACCCTTGCTGGTTGAGTTTGCAGTGAGTATTTTTCTCCATGGATAACAAACAAGCTGCTCGGAAGCGTTCTCCAGATTGGATCAATATCGTCTTATGGGCTGCATTTCTGATATCAGCCAGTGTGACCATTTTCTTTGCCTTTCAAAAAAGGGGGAAGCCGGACTCCCCTGAGGAGACCAAGCCTCAAATATTCACACCCACACCAGGAAGTTCTTCCGGGGAAACGCTTCCCTCATTGGACGAGGAAAAAGTATTTCAAGAACGGTCCAACCGGCCCGGGAAGGTGAAGTTGAACCTGGATGAACCGGTGGTTGTGCTTTTGACCGGGATTGACAAACGTGAGTGGGAGAATGAACAAGGCCCCGGGCGTACAGACGTGATCGTTGTGGCGGTCTTGGATACCCAGAACAAGACCGCGGGGCTGCTCTCTCTCCCGCGGGATTTATGGGTTGAGGTCCCGGAATTTGGGCATCAAAAGATCAACCAGGCGTATCCTTCAGGAGAGGGGTACGGCTACCCAGGCGGGGGGCCCAAGATGTTGATGGAAACTGTCCAAAATCTCTTGGACACCGAGATCGATCATTATGTGAAAGTGGATTTTGAAGCTTTTGTGACCTTGGTGGATGCGGTAGAAGGTGTTTTGGTGGACGTCAAGGAAGAGCTGGTGGTGGATCCGGACCGGGCCCATGAAGGAAAAATGATCCGGTTAAAGCCGGGAGAGCAGGTTCTCCCTGGAAATCTTGCCCTGGGATACGTTCGGACACGGAGCACGAACGAAGGGGATTTCGGACGCACGGAGAGGCAGCAGCAGGTGCTGGTCGCCCTCCAAAAGAAGATATTTGATTATGAAATCCTCCCCCGACTGCTGCGAAAGGCCCCGTACCTGTACCGCGACTTATCGTCTCATGTGGAGACCAACCTGACGTTGAAGCAAATCACCACGTTGGCATGGGCCCTGAGGGATGTCAATCCCCAGAACGTAGAGCACCGAGTCCTCCGGCAGCCGTTGGTGGAGCCCACATTCAACAGCCTCGGAGAATACGTGCTGGTCCCGGATAAAGAAAAAATCCGGGACATTTGGGGGGAGATCTATCGTCAAACTGCTAGCGTCCTCCCCGTCCCCACGGAGGAACTCTCCCAGAAAGAGCGCATTCAGGTGGAGAACGCCCGGATTGCGGTTTTAAACGGGACCTCGAGGGAAGGGCTGGCAGGCGAAACCGCTGACCTCCTTTCCTCTCAGGGGTTGAACATCAGCCGGATTGACAATGCGGACCATTTTGAAGAAAATACGATCCTTTACGATTACACGGGAAACCCGGCCACGGTTCAACGTATTCTGAGTCTGATGGAATTATCGGAAAGCCATCTCTTTCACCGGGCGGATGAAGGACAAGAGGCGGATATCGTCCTCATCTTGGGTTCGGATTGGGCCAGGGAAAATACCCTTCCCTGAGAGGCAGTGGGAATCCCTGTCTGGTCGGGAAGGATTAGATTATAATCAAAATAAGAATCCTGCTGGGCACAAATGGAGGGTTTATGGGAGAGTATGATTTCCAACTCAGAGTTACAAAAGGGTATAAGGTGGGGGCGACATACCCTCTCACGGAAGATGAAATAACCATAGGTCGTTCGGAGGAGAACGATATCACCATCCTGGTCCCGGAGGTCTCGAGGCGGCATGCTGTCCTGACGAAGCAAAAAGATGGCTATCTGCTGCGGGATCTCGGTTCAACCAACGGCACATTTGTGGACCGCAAAAGGCTTGGTGGCAAGTATCTGCTGAAATCCGGGGACACCATCATGCTTGGCGATGAGGTGTATCTGATCTATGAATCGGAGGTTGAAGGAGCGGACCCCCTGGAGGTCACCCCACCTTCACCGATGGAAGTCCCTCAAACCCCTCCTCCTCCAGCGCCGCCAGAGGAACCCCCTGAACCGGCGCCGGAAAAGGCTGTTCCAGCTCCTCCCGCGGAAGCGGGTCCGGCTCCTGATGCTCCGGAAGAGGATAAAATGGAAAAGGAAGGAGGCCAAAAGACCTGGATGTGGGCGGGAATCGGCTGCCTGGTTGTGATCCTTTTTTTGGTCGTCGTGGGTTTGATAGCTTTTGACTATTTGAATCTATATTGCACCCCACCCTTTGATTCCCTGTTTGATTTTCTCTACACCTGTCCATCGTGACGTTGGACGCATCGCTCTTGGAAAGTGAATTCGATACCGGCCCCGAGGCTTCTCTCAGGTCGGTTAATGTTGGATGGCAAGTATGATGGATGATGGAGGGAAAACGTACCGGGTTACACCAACTACCTTTACATACGGGGGAGAAACGTTAGCGCGTCTGCCAGATGGGCGGGTTGTGTTCATCCCCTACGTATTACCGGGAGAAGATGTCCGGATCCATTTAACAGAGGACAAAGAAAGGTATGCGCGGGGGAAAGCGCTTGAAATTCTGGAACCATCTCAGGACCGGATTGAACCAAGATGCCTCCACTTTGGCGAGTGCGGCGGCTGCCACTACCAACATATGCCGTACCCGCAGCAGCTGCAGGTGAAAAAGGACATCTTGCGTGACCAATGGGAGCGCATCGGGGAGCTGACAGATCCCCCTGTTCGCGACACCGTCCCTTCTCCTAAGCCCTGGAATTACCGCAATCACCTCCAGTTTCACCTCACCGGAGAGGGCGCGCTGGGTTACAAAGCCTTTCGGTCGGATCAAGTGATTCCCATTCAAGAATGTCATTTGCCGGAGGAGGTGCTCAATTTAGTTTGGCCGGTTTTGGATATGGAATATATGCCCGGATTGGACAAGGTGCGTTTGCGGTCTGGGGAACAGGAAGAGGATGTGCTCCTGGTCCTGGAAAGCAGCGAACCGGAACCGATTCAGTTTAAGGTGGACTTTCCCCTTTCAGCGGTGTACCGCGGACCGGGGGGACAGGTGGTCCTCTCTGGGGACGATTTCACCGTCGTCGATGTGCGGGGGTTTCCCTTTGTGGTTTCCGCCGGGTCTTTTTTTCAAGTTAACACTGCGGTTGCTGAACAGATCATCGACCATCTCTTTGACCTCCTCACCCTCACGGAAGAGACAGTCTTTTTGGATGTGTATTGCGGCGTGGGGTTGTTCAGCGCTTTCTTTGCCCCGAATGTGGGGCGGGTAATAGGCGTAGAATCGGCACCCAGCGGGGTGGAAGATTTCATGCATAACCTTTCTGGGTTTGAAAACGTAGAGCTTTATGAAGCCCGGGCGGAAGACGTGCTCTCCCATCTTGACCTGCATCCGGATATCATCCTGGCGGATCCCCCTCGTGCTGGACTTGCCCCAGAAGCCTTGGACGGCATCCTCAAGCTGGCCCCCGAGCTGTTTGTGTACGTTTCCTGTGATCCTGCGACCCTGGCGAGGGATGGAAAACGACTCCGGAGAGGGGGGTATGAACTCATCCAAAGCACACCGTTTGATATGTTCCCCCACACATACCACATTGAAAGCGTGAATCTGTTCCAGAAGGAATGAGGTCCGAAACTTGGGGATCGGAGGGCGAAAGGGATCGGATAGAGTTGACATTGTCAGTGGAAGATTGTCTGTCTGGCATTAAAATTTAAGAAGATCATCAATTTGACCACGGTTAACCTCAATGTTAAAATTTACTTAACCTGGTTGTATATTGAACGTCCGGCATGAAGCAGTTAACGATGTGATCAAGCCTGGGCATAACCTCTAAAAGGAATTCTGCGATGGCCCTTTCCCAACAACGGGTATTTCTGTTGTTCCTCGACAGGGTTCAGTTGGAGTTCATTAAAATCAGACGTCTAAGATGGGTTTTGTCCTGTAATGGGAGTCTATTTCGTGAAGTGTGATATCGAAATAGACTTTTCATTTTTAATCATGGGAGGAAAAGAATCCAGATAACAAAGAACCTTTGAAAACTTTGAGGAAGCAGTCTTATCCCCATGATCCTGAGATGGAGGTTTTAGGATGGAATTGAATCTCGATTTAAATCGTGATATTCCTGTACTAGATTGGGAATCCTATCTGGCGACCCGGACGGAGAGGATGGAAAGCTCGGCCATTCGGGAATTGTTGAAAATTACCCAGAACCCGGAAATCATCTCCTTTGCTGGAGGCCTTCCTGCCCCCGAGTTTTTTCCACTCAGGGAAGTGGAGGAAGCGTGCTGTTATGTGACGAAAAAAATGGGTGAAGAAGCGCTCCAATACAGCGCGACGGAAGGGTACAGGCCGTTAAAAGAGTTTCTTGCCCATTCCATGCATAAGTATGGCGTCCCGGCCAATCCAGAGAACGTGCTCCTGACCAATGGATCTCAGCAGGCGCTGGACCTTTTGGGCAAGATCTTTATCGATCCCGGGCAGTTCGTCCTAACCGGACGCCCGACATATTTAGGCGCGATTCAGGCCTGGAACGCCTATCAGGCACGATTTCACACCGTGAACCTGGATGAGCAGGGTATGATCGTGAGTGAATTAGAGCACGCCTATGAAAAGGTGATCCAGGACAGTGGACGCCCCCCGGCATTTATTTACGTGCTGCCTAATTTTCATAATCCCGCGGGCACCACACTGCCCCAAGAACGCCGGGAGAAGGTAGCGGAATTGGCTACGAAACTCGACCTTCCCGTCGTGGAAGATGATCCGTATGGTGAGCTCCGCTATGAAGGGGAGGACATTTCTCCGATCTGCTCCATGATCCCGGAACGCACTATCTATCTGGGGACTTTTTCCAAGACGTTAGCCCCGGGTTTGCGGTTGGGTTGGATCGTTTGCCCTGAAAAACTGATGTCGCGTTTCGTGCAAGCCAAGCAGGGGTGTGATCTGCACACGGGTACGTTCGTCCAGTATGTAGCCAATGACATTTGTCAAAGGGGGATACTGAAGCCCCACGTGAAACGGCTTCAAGAGAGATACCGGGAAAGGCGGGATACCATGCTGGATGCCATGGCGGAGTTTTGGCCCCAAGGTACCACTTGGACGCGCCCACACGGGGGATTGTTTCTCTGGGCGCAGGTGCCGGAATCCATAGACACATTGCAGTTCCTCAAGGAGAGAGCTGTAAAAGAAAAGGTTGCCTATGTGCCTGGCGTCCACTTTTATCCCAATCAGGATGGGGGCCGCCATGCCATGCGTTTGAATTTTTCTTACGCTGATCCGGATACGATTGTGGAGGGATCTAGAAGGCTGGGCAGAGCCTTGAAAAAAGGCTTGATCAAATAAGATAGGCGGAAAGCTAGATTTCCTTTTTCATTTCTTTGGGTGTGAAGACCACCTCTTCTTTCCCAGTTAACTTTTCCTGGATCTTATGGATGATGAGATCCAGATGGGCCCCGTTGGCGACGAAATCCAGTGCATCCCCGGGCACAGTGAGTACAGGGCAGTGCTGGAAATCCGCCACCCAGCGCTCGTATAAATCATTGATCTGTTCCAGGTAAGCTGGCTCGATCCCCTCTTCATAATCCCTGCCGCGGTTTTTGATCCGCTGCACCAGGGTAGGAACGGAAGCCCGGATATAAATGACCAGATCCGGTGGGGGTAGGAATTCTACCAGGACCTGGTAGAGGTCTTTGTAGGTTTTATAATCCCGATCGTTGATCTGCCCTTGCTGATATAAGTTATGAGCAAAGATCTCTGCGTCTTCGTAGACTGTCCGGTCTTGGACCACATTACCGGGTAGAGACATCAAGTTTTTGTGGGCCCGTAAGCGCCTGGTGAGGAAAAAGATCTGGGAATGAAAGGCCCAGGCGCGCATGTCTTGATAAAAATCAGCCAGGTAAGGATTCTGATCCTCGGGTTCAAAGCGGGGGGTCCATTCCAGATAATGAGACAGCTTTTCCACTAAGGTCGTTTTTCCAACGCCGATGTTCCCGGCCACCGCGACAAATTTATCCATGATTTCTCGGATCACTCCTTGATCTAAAAGTTTGATTTCAGGTAAGCAACCGCTTTATTTTGGGAATCTGACATCATCAAAGAAAGTAAATGCCCCGGATGCTGCTTTCTGACATCTATTAAATACAGGACATCCTGATATTGGATTTCCTCAGGCATGATCTCCCTGAGCATATTCTCAGATTGGTAGAAGAAATCTTTTTTGAATATCGTTTGTTCGTCATCGATGTCTACCGCTAGGGGGTAGATATTCGCTTCTACGAGATCCTGAAAAAAATGCGTCCCGAATGATGGGTCCGGTTCTCTGCCGATTTTCTGGCCGGAGAGTTCGATTAAGGCTTTCGTGTGGTAGATGTCGGAATAACTGACATGGATCCCAAGATCGGGATTATTAGTTCCCCACCGACCTGGTCCGACGCAGATGAACGTTTCATTTGCCAATTGAGCGTTCACTCGGCCAATGGCGCGTCCTAACGAGAAGCGTTCGCCTTTGGTAGGAAGGGCGTAATACTTTTCAGGGGGGACGAATAAAACATAGCGGATGTTTTCCACCTTGCCCCGGGGGATCATGCGGTGAGAACTGAAAATGATGTCCTTCTTTTCAAGGTCATCAGGGATTTCCACTTCGACCATTTCGGAATGACTTTGGGGCCGACATTGCAAGAGGGTGATGGTCAGCTCCCCTTGGGGTGATATGTGGATGGTGAATTCCATGTCCACCGGACCCTGGTAGTGCTTTTCCAAGGTAGTGAGCATGGTGCGCATGTGCTTGCTGAAGGCTGTTTTTTTCAGCAAACCGTCGAAGGTGAGGACGAAATCATCGGGGTCTTTTCCCAGGGGGAGGCTGCGGATGGCGGAGAGATAATCACCTTCGTCGACCTCGGCCAGATAACGTAATGGGGGGTACCGGGCTGTGAGAACTTTTTTCACCGGGAGGGTTTCTTTGCGGTTGCTTTCCAGGTTGATCAGATCCACTTGGTGCTGTGTGTAATGTCTGATTTCTTTTACCGTCTTTTCAGGGCGAAGGAAGGGGTGGCTGAGGCCAACCAACCGAGGGTAATCGTCCCCCACACGTTCGACGGCCCGGGTTCCCAGGCCCCATACCATGCGGAGGAAACCCGCTTCCCGTTCGATTTTTGGAGTCCAGCGGAAGATGTTGCGGCTGAACCCGACCCCGGAAGCGTGGGGGAGGTAGTAATTTTGAAAACGTTCTCCCTGCACGACCTGGATGAGGATGGCCAGGCGTTCATCATAATCCAACAAGCCTTGTTTCCGGCGGTAGAGCAGGGCATCCGGGTTGACCGCGCTGGCATAGACCTGGGCGATGGCCCGGGCGAGGTCGCGGTAATTCTCTTCAAGAGAACCCTGGTTGGGGCAGAACACGCTCTCATATTTTCCGGCGAAAGAGGTCCCAAAGTTGTCTTCCAACAGGCTGGAAGAGCGGACGATGATGGGCTCATTCCCCAGACTGGCGAGCATTTTCCTCAGGCGCTTTTCTATGTCGGGGGGGAACTCTCCTTGTTCATACTCTTGGACGATCTGGGGATAATCGATGCGGATCTCATCCGCGGACTTGTATTTTTGGTTGTGCCAGTGCATGAGATTGTTATAGGACATGAAGGTGTACATCACACCGGCGCCCAGATAATATGATATGGGGATATTGAGGGAGCTCGTGATCTCTTTCCCCCCCACGGTTCTCATAATCCGGTATGCCAACAACATCCCTGCGGCTTTTCCACCGATTTTCCCGTATCCGATTTTCCGGTGCTGGATGTCGATCAGATCTTGAATCTGGAACCATTCCTTGGCGATGTTAATGTAGGCCAGATGGTCACTGATAATTTTGCGGATGAGGACGACGATGATCTCCTGCAAGCGAGGGGTTTGCTCTTTTGCTTGATGGGGGGGGAGGCGGGTGATCGCTTGCGCGTGGTCGAAGAGCATTTCAATGGGGGCCAATTCAGGGTTGAATGAAACGGAAACGTCCTGAAGGCTGGTCTGCGTGTCCGATAACGCCTCTTTGACAATTTTCTCAAAGCGCTCGAAGGGCAGATTATAACCAAAGTAGAAATCAGTCAAGGTGTCCCGCACACGCGAAAGACGGACCTCCCACATTTCGGCCGTTTCCTCGCCAAAGGGGTCTTCCAATCCCTCCCTTTTTTGCGATTGGCGGGCTTGTTTGCGGACTTCTGCTTCAAATTGTTTGGGGGTGATCACCCCGGCGTCAAACATGGCTTGCCGCATGCATTCGCGGATGTGGGTTTTTAAGATGGGATATTGAGCCAGTGCCAAGTAAATACGCGTGGCCTGGTCAGAGTGGGGGATAGGAAAGGTCATTGCTTTTTCATTTCAATATTAAGAACCCGGTTTCGCGAACTGAAACCGGGATCTGGGTTGGACTGGGGTGATGAACGCTGGCTCAGTTACCCAAATGCATGGGCATGATCACATGAAGGAAATTCTCTTCCCCCACCGGACGGATCACGCCCGGGCTGGTTGGTTTGGTTGTCTCCAGGACCACGTTGGGGGTGTCGATCACATCCAGGACCTCTCGTAAATACCGGACGTTGAAAGCGATGATCAAGTCTGGACCTTCAATGGTCGCGTCTAAAACGGATTGGCTGGAGCCTGTCTCTTCCGATTGGCCGGAAATTTCCACTTCACCCGGTTCCATGTCTTCGTTCCCGGGAGAGATGTTGATCTGGGCGATCAACGAACCTTCACGGGCGAAGATCTCCGCTTGTTTGCATGCTTTTAAAAACGCGGAGGAGGAAATCAGGGTCCGGGTCTGATAATTTTTGGGTATGATTTGCTGGTAATCAGGAAAGGTTCCTTCAATTAATTGGGAGATCAGTTCAGAGTTTTTTGTTCGAAAGATTACCTGTCCTCTGCCCGGGGGGAGAGACATGGTAACCACTTCACTGCCGTCTTCACTGATGCGCGCCAACTCGCTCAGGGCGCGCCCTGGAATGACAACTTTGAAGGGCTTCTCAACAGGAGAGGAAAGGTTGGCAGTGCGCACGGAAAGGCGGAAACCGTCCGCTGCCGCCAGAGTCAGTTCATCTTCTTTTGCCGTGACGAGCACACCGGTGAGTATGGGTCGGGCTTCATCTTTGGAAGCAGCAAATACCACCTGCCGGATCATTTCTTTCAGGTCCTTGACATTGATCTCCACCCCGGGTTCCTGGTCAGGGGTGGGCATGGGTGGAAATTCTTGAGCATCAATGCATTTGATATCCGTGTTCAAAGAACCGCTTTGGACATTCAAGGTTTGGGTGTTTGCGTTGAGGGTGATGTTTGTCTTGTCAGGGGGAAGGGTGCTCACTAAATCCGAGAAGGTCCGGGAGGGGACTGTGGTTGAGCCTTCTTCTTCTATTTTGGCGTTGATCCAAGAAGTGATCCCCAACTCCAGGTTGGTAGCAGACAACCGCAGTCTGCCTTCGTCCGTGGCCACCAAGATGTTGGAGAGCACGGGCAGGGTACTGCGGGGGGAAACGGCGCGGGAAACGATGCTCAAACCATGAGCTAATTCTTCTTGCAGGACAGAGAACTTCATAGGCATAACCCTCGTCTTCTTGGTGTGGTCTTGATTCTGTATATAGAGTATACAATGATCCCTAAAAAATTGCTAGTCAGGAGAGCGTTCAGGAGACGGGCGGAAAGCGGGGAAGATAGGCGGGCGGGGTGGTTGTGAAAGGGCCCCAAATTGACAGCCCATAGCCGCCGTGTTATAATCCGCCCAGCAATTAAATACATGCCTCTTAAGGCACTCTTATCCAGAGAGGTGGAGGGATCGGCCCTGTGAAACCTCGGCAACCGGTCAGCGAGATCTTCGTTGAAGATGGTGCCAACTCCGACAGACGGGTTCTGGAAGATGAGAGGGCGAGAGCGATTTTGATGCCCTTTCTCGGAAGTCAGAAGGGGCAGCTTATTTTAAACAAGATACGCTCACCACGTGGAGGATGTATGGATATCACCCTGAATAATCTAGCCAGCATGTTGTTCACCTCGGAGTCGGTCACGGAAGGGCACCCGGATAAAATGTGTGACCAGATAAGCGATGCGGTTTTGGATGCCTGCTTGGCGCAGGACCCGAGGTCACGGGTGGCCTGCGAGGTGGCCACTAAAACCGGATATGTCATGCTCCTGGGGGAGATCACCACAGAGGCGGAGGTCAATTATGACGAATTGGCCCGCGAAGTGATTACCGGAATTGGCTACGACCGGGCCAAGAAAGGATTTGACGGGCAGACATGCGGCGTGCTGGTGGCTATCTCCCAGCAGTCGGGCGATATCGCTCTGGGGGTAGATGAAGCCCTGGAAGCCAAAAAGGGGGAGATGACGGAAGCGGAGATTGAAGCCGTCGGAGCCGGCGATCAGGGTATGATGTTCGGGTACGCCTGCAATGAAACCCCGGAACTGATGCCCATGCCCATTTATCTGGCCCATAAACTCGCCCGCCGCCTGGCTGCTGTGCGCAAGGACGAGACCTTGAAGTGGGTTTACCCGGACGGGAAAACCCAGGTTACAGTGGAATATGAATACGGGAAACCAAAACGCGTGGATACGGCCTTGATCAGCACGCAGCATGCCCGGGATATTTCCCAGGATGAAATTCGAGATGCGATGATAAAACATGTCATTCGACCCATCCTCCCCGAGGATTTGGTAGATGATGATCTCAAAATTCTGGTCAATCCCACGGGGCGGTTTGTGACAGGAGGGCCAATGGGTGATGCGGGGATGACGGGAAGGAAGATCATGGTCGACACCTATGGCAGCATGGGGAGGCACGGCGGGGGCGCGTTCAGCGGCAAAGATGCCACCAAGGTGGACCGCTCGGCAGCTTATGCGGCGCGGTGGGCGGCAAAAAACGTGGTCGCTGCTGGATTGGCAAACCGCTGCGAGATTCAGGTAGCCTATGCCATCGGCGTGGCCCACCCATTGAGTGTCAATGTGGAGACCTTTGGCACGGGGCGGGTGGAGGATGCGCTCATCGTTGAGTTGGTCCAGGATCACTTCGACCTGCGGCCGGGAGCGATCATCCGCGACCTGGGTCTGAGGCGTCCGATCTTCCAACAGCTGGCAGCTTACGGTCACTTCGGGCGCGATGACCTGGACCTGCCCTGGGAGCGCACGGACAGAGCAGAAGCCCTGCGGGAGGATGCCGGGTTGTGATCGACGCATCCGGTCGTATGGGATAATGGAGATAACCATAGAAACCCAGGTTATGACAGGCCTGGGTTTCTATTCATGCCGTTTGCAGCCGGGAATAGCATGCGCCTGCCAGAGTGAATAAAGGTTTATCTTTTGATTTGAACCATAAAAGTTGTTTTTTCCTATTTAGCTGAGATTTATTAAGGTATCCGGAATCATGAACAACGATCACGAGCAAGTAGACTGGAAGCAAAACCTCCGCGCGATGTGGTTTGCGGAGTTGGTGGCCATCATTGGCTTTGCCGTCGTCCTCCCCCTCTTGCCTCTCTATGTCAAAGACCTCGGGGTGGAAAGCGAGCGGCAGGCCCGGATCTGGTCGGGGTTGATCTTCTCCGCCCATTCGGTGACCATGGCCATTTTCGGTCCCATTTGGGGTTCCCTCAGCGACCGCTATGGTCGTAAAGTCATGGTCGGGCGGGCCATGTTTGGCGGGGCGGTGATGATGACCTTGATGGGATTCGCCCAAAGCCCCCTGCAGCTGACGATCCTGCGGGCCATACAGGGAGCGCTGACCGGGACCGTGGCAGCGGCGACGACCCTCGTGGCCACCAGCGCCCCGAAGGAGCGCACAGGATATGCGCTGGGCACCCTTCAGATGGCCATTTATTTCGGCGCATCTGTGGGCCCTTTATTGGGCGGTGTGGTGGCAGACACCCTTGGCTTCCGGGCCGCGTTTTATATCACCGGGGGGCTGTTGCTCACCGCTGGAGTGGCGGTTTTGATCTTTGTCAAAGAACCTTCTCGTGAAGAGCCGTTGATTAACCCAGGCAATGAAACCGGGGAAAAGATGACCCTGCTTGAGCGGGTGTGGGGTTATTTGTCCCCGGCCCTGGCATCTGGGCCTATCCTGGGGGTACTTGTCGTGCGCCTGCTGCTGATGTTGGGTTCCCGACTGCCGAGACCCACGCTGCCCCTCTTCGTGGAGGCGATTTCCTCGCCCGGGGCGCGAGTGGCGACCATCACCGGGGTCATCACCGGTGCCGGCGCCCTGGGTGGGGCAGTGGGGGGAAGAGAGCTCGGCAAACTCAGCGACCGTGTTGGCTACCGCAAAATCCTGATATCCTGTGCTTTGCTCTCTATCCTGTGTTACACGGGACAATCGCTGGTGGAGCGCTCGTTGTGGTTGGTCCCCCTCCAGATTGGGATCGGCCTGGCGATGGGTGGGATCTTGGCTTCGGTGAGGGCTTTGCTGGCTGATTTAGCGCCCGAAGGGCGGGAAGGGATCGTGTACGGCGTGGAGAACAGCGTATCCTCGGTCGCCAACGCCATCGGACCCATGACGGGCAGCGCGCTCGCCGCGGCGATTGGGCTCCGCGCGCCTTTCCTGGCCGCCTCCCTGGTGTTTGGTGGGGCGGTCTTGGCCATCTTACAACTTCTCCCCGAGGATTAACCTCACTGCCTCACATAATATTTACTTTTTAGGATAAGTTGAAATTTCTAGCGGAGTGCATATTAAAGCCAGGGTTGATGGTTAATCCTCGCTGACCACGTTGATCGGTTTGCCCGCTACATAGGCGTGGATGTTTTCTATGGTTGTGACCACAATTCGCTGCAGGGCTTCTTTGGTATAGAACGCGCTGTGGGGAGTGATGACAACCCGGCGCAAGCGCAGTAAAACATGTCCTGCAAGCAGCGTCCGTAAATTATGCTCTTCGTGGTAAAAAGACCGCAGCAGCTCGGATTCCTCCCGGATGGTGGGTTCTTCGGGCAGGACATCCAATCCGGCGGCAGCTACCTTGCCGTCCCCCAGAGCCCGGGAAAGAGCCTCAATATCCAATATGCTGCCCCGGGAGGTGTTGACGACCACCACCCCCTCCTTCATCTGCCTGAATTCCCTGTCCGAGATCAGGTGGTGAGTTTTCTCGTTGGCGGGAACATGGAGGGTGAGAATGTCTGCGTGAGAAAGGACCTCTTCCATCCCTGCATACGTAAAATCCAATCTTTCTGCTAATTCCTGATCTGGATAGATATCATAAGCGATAATCTCCATACTAAAGCCGTGGGCGATTTGAATTACATATTGGCCGATGCTCCCCGTCCCGATCACCCCCAGGGTTTTCCCTCGCAGATCAAATCCCTTCAGCCCCCGTAAAGAGAAGTCGCCCCGCCGGGTGCGGTCCACCGCTTCCACCAGGTTGTGGCTCAGGGCCAGGAGCAGCCCGAAGACGTGCTCAGCGACCGTATTGTCCCCGTACTCGGGGACGTTGCAGACGGTGATATCCTGGTCTTCACAGCAGTCCAGGGAGATATGGTCGTATCCTGTGGAGCGGGTAGCAATCAGTTTTAAATCCTTAAATTGTTCCAGAACCTCTCGGCTGAGGTTGGAGTAAATGAATGTAGAGATGATTTCGGCATCAGCATATTGTCCGGCATTCTCCAGGGTTAATTTGTTTTCAAGAAGCTGGACATCGTGGCTTTCTTTCAGGCTGTCAAATGAACCTCTTTCCCATTCTTCGACTTCAAAGATAATGATTTTCACGTCTTGTTCCCTTTTTTATCCGCTCTCCCTGCTTGGTACAGGCCTGATTTCTTAATACCTTATCTCCGGGGACCCTTTCGGGTAAGGGGTTTTTCTAAGCCATGAGCCTGCAGCAAGGTCTGGTCCGCCATCAATTCTTGGGTGGGCCCGTCCGCCACGATTTTCCCCTGGTCCATGATCACCATGCGCGGGAAGACCTCCTCCACGAAGAGCATGTCGTGGGAGGAGACGAACATGGTCAGCTCCATCTTCTCCATGAACTCGATCAGCGAGCGCCGGGCGCGGGGGTCCAACCCGCTGGTGGGTTCGTCGAAGACCAGGATGTCGGGTTGCATGGAGAGCACGGTGGCGATGGCAATCCGTTTTTTCTCTCCCAGGCTCAGGTGGTAGGAAAGGCGATCGGCATACTCGGACATCCCCACCTGTCTCAGAGCGCTCTCCACCCGGGCGTGAATTTCCTCTTCTTCCAGACCCATGTGCAGGGGGCCAAAGGCCACGTCCTCAAAGACCGTGGGAGAGAAGAGCTGGTCGTCAGGATTTTGAAAGACCATCCCGATCCGGGATCGGATCAAAGGGAGGTTGTCCTGCGTGAGGGGGAGGTCCATGATCTGGATCTCCCCCTCTCCCTGGTAGATGCCGTTGAGTTGGAGCATGAGTGTGCTTTTCCCGGCCCCATTGGGCCCGACCAGAGCGACTTTCTCGCATTCTCCAATCTCGAGGCAGATGTCCTTGATGGCGCGGTGGCCGTCTGGATAGGTGAAGCTGACGTCTTTCACAGCCAGCGCGAGGCTGTCGCATTTCAGTTCAGAGGGAAGAGGTTGGTCTTCGGGATGTTGAATGGGCATATGGAATCCAATTTCTAGAGGCGTTTCCTTCAGGAGTTCATCAGAAATGAGCCATGATCTGGAGGAGGATCAGGATCAAGACGCTTCCGCCCAATGTGATCCAGTCCTTGGCCTGCATGATGTGGGGGTTGAGGGTCAGGAGGTGACCCCGGTATCCTCTGTCCTGCATGGCCTGGTAAATCCTCTCGCTGCGCTCAATGCTCCGTAAGAATAACTGCCCCACCATGCTCCCACCGACTTTCACATTCCAGGATAGAGAGGTCCCGCTTTTTCGATCGGGCAGTTTTGCGCTCCGGGCGGTCCGGGCCCGGATCAGGCGCCGGGCTTCATCCAGGAGCACGAAAAGGTAGCGGTACATAAATGAGATCGTGGAAACCAGGATAGGAGGAATTTTAAGGTGGCGAAGGGCGTGCATCAGGTCGGGGAATTTTGTGGTCGCGGAGAGTAAGATCGCCGCTTGCACGGAAAGCCAGCTCCGGGCCATAATGCTTCCAAACTGGACCAAGCCCTGGTCGCTGACCTGCCATCCCAGATAAGGGAGGGTCACCAGGGTTTCTCCCGATGTCGTGAAGACAGTGGTGACGGCTGCCAGGGTGAACGGGAGTATGATCCCGGCCCGGGTCATCAAGTATGTAAAACTGACCCTGGCAATGGCAACCGTGAGGAGCAGAAAAAGCCAGGTTAGACCTAAAGCAAACCAAGCCCCGTCCGGCAGGGCGATGTTGGAAAGGATCACCAAAAGGGTGAGAATCACTTTCACGCGGGGGTCTAAGCCGTGGACGGGGCTTGGTCTGGCTTGATATATATTTAGCGCGCTGCTTTTCACGTTTCCTTAGCGGTAGATGGTTTCATGGCCCTTGCGATTAAATACAGTATACCACCCACCAGGATTAAACCTAGTATGCCCGACGCGATGGTGGAGATGGGGGATTCTCCCAGGAAGGGCAGGGTGTAATCAGGCAGGATTTGGTAAGGTGCATCCTGGCCTTGTCCCATGAATCCCAGATCAATAGCCACGCGTTCCAGGCCGTCAGGGGACGCGGATGCCAGAGGAGAGATCAGGACAACGGCCAGCGAGATCAAGGCCCCGGCGATGATCCAACCCCGTCCACGTCCTTCTTCAGAGGCTGCCAGCAAATCAGGGCGCGTCTGGGAGATGAAAGCCAGGGCAGCCACGGTGATCAGGGCCTCTCCTATGCCAATTAAGGCGTGAACACCAAGCATGGCGGGGAGAACGATGTTGAGGACCGACGTCCCGCTCAACCACAACTGGAGAGCTGTGATCAAAGCTCCCGCCAGCACGGAAAGCCAGGCTCCCAGCCCGGCAGCCAGAAAGCGTATTCCTTGGCTGCGTTTTTCAACAGCGCGGTACAGGCCGTAGCCAATCAAGACGGTGAGGATACCCATGTTGAAGATGTTGGCGCCCATGACCAGCAAACCACCGTCCTGGAAGAAAAGGGCCTGAACGCCCACCACGGTGGTCATAACCAGGATGCCGGTCCAGGGCCCGAGGACGATGGCGGCCAACGCTCCTCCCAGCAGGTGGCCAGAAGTGCCCCCCGCAATAGGGAAATTGATCATCTGGGCCGCGAAGATAAATGCCGCAATCACGCCCATGAGAGGGATTTGCCTTTCACCGAGTTCATCCCGCGTGCGGCGGAGGGCGAGGCCCACAAATACCGCTGTCAAAACCCAGAAGAGGATGGCGATGGGTAATGACAGGAACCCATCCGGGATGTGCAAAGGTTCAGGTTTGAAAAGTCCACTAAGATTCATGATGTTCTTCTCCTTTCTGACAAGCAGAACATAAACCAAAGACCGCCAGGTGATGGAGGTCGAGAGCGAATTGATACTTCTCTTGCATCTTTTCTTTGAACGAATGAGCCAGGGTTGAATCAGCATCTATTACCTGGTTGCACTGACGGCAAACCAAATGGATGTGGGGCCCGTGATCTTCGGGGGCGTAAACGATGTGCCCCTCTCCGAAATCAGAACGGCACACCATTCCCTCTTCGACCAGGAGTTCAAGGGTTCTGTACACAGTAGCGATGTTCAGGGAATTCACGCGGGTTTGAATTTTGGTGTGGATCTCGTCGGCGGTGAAGTGAGTTGGGTTGCGGGCGATGGTTTCGATGATCATCTCCCGCTGGGGTGTGATCCGGTACCCCCGCTCTTTCAGCGTGGTCAGATAATTATGATCCTTGGACATGATCCCCATCCTGTTTTCTAGTTGCGAATATTTGCAGTAACGATAATTATATTCTGGGGGCAGGTTTTTTTCAAGGTCCCCCTGGGAAGATGCCCGGCCTGCTTTCCTGTTCCTCAAGGTAGGGATCAAGCTGCAGGCCCGGCATGAAAGATAAAAAGGAGTGGAAGGTCATATTCCACTCCTTTTGAGGTTTCCTCGTGAAGGACGCTTTGACTACTCCAGGTAAGGGGAGAATTTCTTTATTAGCTGGTTTTTTGGTTTAAATCCGGTAACCCGTTCCGTAATTTCCCCGTTCTTGAAGAGCATAAGGGTGGGGACACCCATAATGCCAAATTTCTGAGGCATCTCTTTGTTTTTGTCCACATCAAATTTGCGGACTTTGACCTTCCCTTCCCATTCCCGGGCTAATTCGCTGATCACCGGAGCTAACATTTTGCAAGGCCCACACCATGCAGCTGTGAAGTCGATTAATACCGGGCTGTCGGCGTTCAATACTTCTTCTTCGAATGTTTCATCTGTGACATATTCAAGGTCACTCATATGTTCTCCTTATCATCCTGTAAATTGTTATATCTTACCAAGATATGGTTTAGTCCGATTCCTACCAAGCGTTTTGTTAGATGGGATGTGTCGGTTTCATCTTACCATGCTTGATGAAAGAAAGACATTCTAATTCAACTCAGATAGGATTGAATGTCACCGGAGAGCCCCGGGGGTTTTTTTTGCACCAGAAGCTGTGCGGGAAACCTGAATTTCATTTTCTCATCGGAGGGATGCCTCATGTCTTCTTGCAGACCTCCTGGTTGAGGGTGTTGGTTTCGGGTTAAACCAATGTTTTAAGTAGGAAGAAGAGGGTCCTTGAAGTGAAGGAAAAATGGGCATATAATCATCTAGCTTATTAAATAAGCTGCGATGTGCATTAAAATACAGAAAAAGAGATCATGGTGGGAGCTGAGTATGGATAATGAACAGGAAATGACACCTGAACGACAACACATTTGGGATACCATCAACGGCATGATGGATGTGGGGTATGGTTGTGCGGAGGCCTTCGTCTTCGCTCTTGGGGAGCACTTATGGGGCGAGGTGGATGATTCTGTCAGGAAAATTTCCACGGGATTCAGCGGCGGCGTGGGAGGGACCCATGAAGAACTCTGCGGAGGGGTCAGCGGGGCCGCGATTATCGTAGGGCTGCTTTATGGACGCACGACCAATGATGAATCCAAAATGGTGCGCTGTAAGCGGTTGATCGCCGAGCACAGGGATCGATTTGTGGAAGAGTTTGGGACGACCGTCTGCCAGGAGCTGCGGGATGCTCAATTTGGGGCGGACGAAAGAAACCCCTGTTCAGCCATGATTGCCCCTGCAGCATTTATGTTGCTCGATGTTTTAGAGGATGAATCACGCCGGGAAAGGGAAGAAGCGGAGAGGCAAGAGGAATTCAAAGAGATAGAAATCCTTCCCTTTGAGGAATATCAGAAAGTTCACATGGGGGATGACGCTGATGCGCTTCTGGGCGAACTCGAAAGAGGGGCATTACCTCATGAGTACCGGTCTTGGATTGGGGAGAGATTGAACCAGATCGGTGACCCCAGACAGGGGATCGGATTGACAGAAGAAGGGCTGCCCGAGTTCGCCTGGCTGCCCGTTGAGGGAGGGGAGGTCGATGTGGAGCGCGAGGGTGTTTTTGAGGTGGGGCCTTTTCATATTGCCAAATACCCGGTCACGTATCAGCAATTCCAGGCGTTTTTGGATGATCCGGAAGGATTCAGCAGCCAATCCTGGTGGGATGGTTTAGCTGCGGACCAGGAACATATTTCATCTCCCGGAGAGCAGCGTTTTGAAGGCGATAATCATCCCAGAGAAAATGTCAGCTGGTATGACGCAGTGGCTTTTTGTCGTTGGATGACGGAGAAGGTTTTGGGGAATGAAGATCATGTCGGGGTTCCAGAACAAATCATCGCTAAGTTCCGGGATGAGGGATGGGAGATACGGCTTCCAACCGAGTGGGAGTGGCAGATGGCTGCGACAGGAGGACAGCCGGATCATAAATTCCCCTGGGGTGTGGACTGGGATGAGGGCCGCGCGAACACAAAACACAATCAGCTTAACAAAACCACGGCGGTAGGGATGTACCCCTCGGGCGTTTCCCCGGTAGGAGCGCACGACTTAAGCGGGAACGTGTGGGAGTGGTGCTTGAACGCATACAGTGATCCGACAGATCTCGATTTGACTCGTGAGGATAGGCGCGTGCTCCGGGGTGGGTCCTGGTACCACTGGGGCTCATACGCCACCACGGAGATGCGGAGCAGGTATTATCCAGACTACCGGTATAATGCGGGCGGCTTCCGGGTGATATGCGGTCCCCCCTTGGGTTGAGGATTGCGTCCTTCAACTTTTTGCGTTGGAAGCGGCCGTTATCCCTTTAGAAAACCCCGTTCCATTTTCCGGTAATCAGATCACACAAACAAAAAAGTCAGAGCTTTCAGGGCTCTGGCTTTTTCTTCATCTTCAGGGAAGGTAAAGCTCTTTTTGTTCTACAGTTGAAAATGGAACCGTACACTTCCCGCAAGATTTGAAAAAGGGGAGAAACTTGTTGCGTTTTATTTGTTATAATATTATAATAAATAGCAGACTAGTGGATACATCACCGCTCGCAGCCCGTCTATGAACATGAAAATCAACCGTTCCAGTAAAGTTCCTTTATATTATCAACTGTATGAATTGTTACATGACCAGATCAAGGAAGATGTCTGGAAACCCGATGATAAGCTTCCCACTGAATCCGAGTTGATGGAAGAGTATGAGGTCAGTCGAGCGACCGTGCGACAGGCTTTTGACATCCTTGTCAACCAGGGCTGGGTCTATCGCCGGCAGGGCCAAGGCACCTTTGTGTCTCCGCCGACCTTCGAACAGAATCTAAATCGGATTGTCAGTTTTTGGGAAGACATGCAGCAGAGGGGATTGGAGCCGGGCACAAGAGTCCTCTCCAGCGAGTTATGCCGGGCGTCTGAGGAAATCGCGGAGAGCTTACAGGTTGACCCCGGGGAGGAGCTTGCCAGCTTGGTCCGATTACGGCTGGCGGATGGTGAGCCGATGAGCGTGGAGCATTCTTTATTAATCCATCGATACTGCCCCGGGGTGTTGGAACAGGACTACGCCAATCATTCGCTCCGCCGGATGCTTGTTGACGAATACAACATCCGCATCGTCTCCGCGCAACAAAAGATCCGGGCTGTATCCGCTTCCAAATATTACGCTGATTTGCTGCACATCAAGAGGAACGCCCCTTTACTTTACATGGAGCGTGTCTCTTACACGGACCAGCGGATTCCCATCGAATATCTGGAGATACACCTCCGGGGTGATCGCTACACATTTCACACGGAACTGCGGGATTAATCTGATGATGAAAACAATTGATATCCTCACAGTAGGAGAAGTTTTGATTGATATGTTTCCAGCGGAAGTCGGGACTCATATGGGGGAGGTGAGGGCTTTTACGCCCAAACCTGGAGGAGCGCCCGCCAATGTGGCTGTGGCCGCAAAACGTCTGGGAGCGAAGAGCGCATTTATTGGGAAAGTTGGGGAGGACTTATTTGGATTTCATCTCCGGGATGTGCTGGAAGAGGAGGGGGTGATCATCCAGGGTCTTCGATTTGACCGTGAAGCCCGGACGACGATGGCGATCATCGCCATGCCGGATGAGAATACAGCTGAGTTCGTGTTTTATAGGAATCCTGGGGCTGATCAGCGGCTCCGGGCAGAGGAGTTAGACCGGGATCTTGTAGCGAATGCCAAAGCCCTTCATGTTGGGTCGATCAGCCTCACGGATGAGCCTGCGCGGAGCGCGACGTTTAAAGCCGTTGCATTGGCTCGTCAAGCCGGCGCGTTAGTCTCATATGACGTAAATTACCGCCCTTCACTGTGGAAAAGTCAGGACCAGGCGCTGCAACAAGCCCGCAGAATGATCGCTGAGGTGGATTTGGTGAAGGTCAACGCGGAAGAAGCCGCTCTGCTGGCTGGTAAAAAGGATGTCATTCCCGGTGATTGGGAGCAGGTCGAGTCCGCGGCAGGACACATCCTGGCTCAAGGGCCTACCCTGGTGGTGATGACTTTTGGCGAGCAGGGGAGCTGTTTTTATCTTCCTGAAGGGGGCAAGTTTGTGGCGCCTTTCCAGGTGGACACCGTGGACGCGGTCGGTTGCGGCGACGCCTTTGTGGCCGGGTTGTTGACCAAGCTGGTCGAGGATGATCGCTGGCAGGAACGATTGACAATCGATTCATTAACGGAGGTTTTACATTTTGCGAATGGAGTGGGTGCGCTGACCTCACTTACCCGGGGTGTTATCCCGGCTTTACCTTATAGAACACAAGTGGAAGAATTTTTAAATGAAAGGAGTTGAAGAACATGCAAACATCCCCCTTGTTGGATCATGAAGGGTTAGTTGAAAAAGCGAAGCAGCTCCGCCTGGACATATTGGAGATGACGACAAAAGCTGGTTCCGGTCACCCCTCGAGCTCCTGGTCCTCGACAGAAATTGTCACGGCGCTTTATTTCGGCGGGGTACTCAGGTATCGCCCGGATCAGCCCTGGTGGCCGGATCGCGACCGCTTCATTATGAGCAAAGGACATGCAGCCCCGCTTCTCTACGCGGCGCTTGCTCATGCCGGTTACTTCGATCGAGATCAATTGATGACACTGCGGGAAGCTGGCAGCCCGGTTCAGGGGCATCCCATCCAGGGCATGATGCCCGGCGTGGAAGCGACCACGGGCTCTTTAGGCCAGGGCCTATCTTTAGGGTTGGGTCATTTGCTGGGGGCGCGCCTGGCTGGAAAGGACTACCATGTCTATGTGTTACTGGGGGATGGGGAGTGCGAGGCGGGTCAGATCTGGGAAGCGGCCATGGCTGCCGCGCATTATCAAGCCGGGAAGCTGATCGGGATTTTGGATTACAACAAGTTTCAAGAAACTGGACCCATCAGCCGGGAAATCGCCCTGGAGCCGTTGGCTGAAAAATGGCGCAGTTTTGGGTGGAAGGTGCATGAAGTTAATGGGCATGACCTCAAAGAAATCTTGCCAGCCCTCAAACTGGCCCGGCAGTTGGAAGCTACCCGGCAGCCGCAAATGATTATCGCTCACACCATAAAAGGCAAAGGGGTTTCCTTCGTCGAAGAAGATTTTACGTTCCATGGAAAGGCGTTGAACGCTGAACAGGCTCAACAAGCACGGGAGGAATTAAATGCAACTCGGTAAAAAAGCTGGACTTGAACTCTGTGATTTGCCTCTCCGGAACATTTTCGGGGAAGCGCTTTTGGCTCTGGCTGAAGAAAACCCCAAAGTTGTGGTTTTGGATGGGGATTTGGGAAATTCGACCAAAGCGGAACATGTCCGGAAAGCCTATCCAGACCGGTTTTTCAACATCGGCATCGCGGAAAGCAACTTAGTGGGCGTGGGCGCTGGACTGGCCGGGGCGGGTTTCTATCCCTTTATCGTCAGTTTTTCCTCCTTCCTGTTGTGCAACGCCTATGACCAGATCCGGTTGGCGGTGGCCATGTCGGACATCAATGCCACCATCGTGGGAAGCCATGGGGGGATCACCCTGGGGAAAGATGGACCGACCCAGATGGGAATTGAAGATCTGGCTTTGACAGGCGGGCTGCCGACCTTCACGATCATCGTCCCTGGCGATCCGGCATCGATGCATGCTGCGGTGAAGGCAGCGCCCGGCATTCAGGGGCCTGTTTTCATCCGCTCCAGCCGGATCCCGATGCCCTATATCTATCCTATGGATGATTGTCCTTTTGAAGTTGGCAAAGCAAATATTGTCCGCGAAGGGGCGGATCTGACGATTATCGGCACAGGTATGATGGTCTCGGCCGGTCTGGATGCCGCCGCCATGCTGGCAGAGCAGGGGATTGAAGCCCGGGTCCTGGATTTGCACACCATCCGCCCCCTTGATGTCGGGGCCATTGCAGCGTCCGCCCGGGAGACCGGGGCGATCGTGTGCGCAGAGGAGCACTTGCTGCAGGGTGGGATGGGGAGCAATGTGGCGAGGATTGTCGCTGAGTCACACCCCGTTCCCATGCGCTTTGTGGGGCTCAAAGATGTTTATGTGGAATCCGGAGATCCCTGGGATTTGTTGAAAAAATATAACCTGACAGCGGAGGATATCGCGGCAGCGGGTGAAGAGGTCCTCAGCCAAAAGAGGGAGTAAAGCATGCTCTATCAGCAGCTTCAGAAGCGGGAAGCGGATGGGAACCCTATCAAAGTGGGGGCCAGCGCCATTGAATGGATGGGAAGTGGATTGCTGGCAGCTTTTGCGCACGTTCCTGGTATGGAGGTTTCAGTGGTTGCCAATCAGGATGTGGATGAAGGGATCGATGCCCTGGCGGCAGCAGGCACGCCGCGGGATGAAATCCTGGCCACGGATCACAAGGCAGAAATTGAAGACGCGGTCCGCAGGGGGAAGCGAGTGGTCACCGCGAATCCGCGCCTGCTGGCGCAAATTGAGGCCCTGGACATTGTCACTGATTCCACCTGGTCGCCGGCGATAGGGGCGGAGGTAGCTGAGGCCTGTATCCAGCACGAGAAAGATGTGGTATTGGTCAATATTGAAGCGGACGTCACCGTGGGCCATATCCTCAAGAAAAAAGCTGCCGAGGCTGGTGTTTTGTATTCCGTGTCTTCCGGGGATGAGCCCGGATGCTTGATGGAGCTGTATGATTTTGTCAAAAGCCTGGGCTATGAGGTGATCACGATCGGAAAAGGGAAAAACAACCCTTTGGACACGACCGCCACCCCGGAGACAGTGGCGGATTCCGCGGCCAAAGCTGGTAAAGATCCTGTTCAAGTCGCCTCTTATGTGGACGGCACGAAAACCATGTTTGAGATGACCTGTGCGGCCAACGCGACGGGATGCCGTCCGATGCAGCGGGGCATGATAGGTCCGGAAGCCACCCTGGAAACGGTGTCTGAGATATTCGCCTTGCAGGAAGATGGGGGGATCAGCCAATTTCCGGGCAATATAGATTTCGTCCAGGGTCCCTCCATGTCCGGCGGGGTATTTGTGACCGTCCGGGTTGAGGATGATCGGATTCGGGATGATTTGAATTATCTTAAAGTCGGCTCTGGAAAGTACTTTACATTTTTCCGTCCCTATCATCTCTGGTTTTTAGAAGCCCCAATTTCCATTGCCAGGGCATATATCGATAAACAGATCTGGCTGGAGCCGCTTGATGCCCCCGTCGCAGATGTGATGACCGTGGCAAAGAAGGATCTAAAAGCCGGCGAAGAGCTTGGGCGCTTTGGCGGCTTCACCCATTATGGCGTGATGGATCTCGCGGACAAGGCGTGGGAGTTGAATGCGTTACCGGTTGGGTTGAGCCCGGGAGCAAAAATCGTCCAACCGGTGGAGGCGGGTCAGGTCATCACCTGGGAGGATGTAAACCTTGATGAAGAGAGTGCCGTGGTGAAGCTCAGACGGCAGCAGGACGAAGTCATTCATAATCATTCGCTAGGTTAAGGGAATTGATCGAAAAGGAGTGTACTATGGAAATCGGTGTGTTTACTTCGCTTTGGGCTGACTTATCTTTTGAAGAAGCGCTTGACAAGGCAGTTGATTTCGGACTCACGGCTGTGGAAATTGGGGCGGGAGGATACCCTGGACAGCCTCACTGTCCTGTGGATGCGCTGTTGGAAAGTGAGAAAAAGCGGGATGCGTGGTTGGGCGCGATCAAGGAGCGGGAGCTTACGCTCAGCGCGCTGAGTGTGCATAACAACCCCTTGCATCCTGATCCCGCTGTGGCGGAGGAAGCGGACACGGTGATCAAAAAGGCGATTCGCCTGGCCTCCTTGCTTGGGGTTCCCACGATCAACGGCTTTTCAGGGCTTCCCGGAGGAACAGAGCAAGATCAGATGCCAAATTGGGTGACATGCCCGTGGCCTCCCCACTTCTTGGAGATTCTGGACTATCAGTGGAACGACGTCGCGATCCCTTACTGGGAGACCATCCATCCGCTGCTTGAGGAACACGAACTCACGCTTGGCTTTGAGATGCACCCGGGCATGTTGGTTTACAACGTGGATACCTGTCTGCGGCTGCGAGATGCCGTGGGCCCTCGATTGGGATGCAATTTTGATCCCTCCCATCTGTGGTGGAACGGGGTTGACCCGGTGGCTGCCATCCGGAAGCTGGGAGACGCGATTTTCCATGTGCATGGAAAAGACGTGTATCTTGATCCCCTCAACACATCTGTGAACGGGTGTAATGACAATAAACCGTACGGTGAGATCACTGATAGGTCATGGACTTTCCGCACCATCGGCTATGGACATGGGTTAAAGACCTGGAAAGATATCCTCAGCACACTGCGGATGATCGGTTATGATTACGTGATCTCCATTGAGCACGAAGATGCTCTCATGTCCCCAGACGAAGGCCTGGGAAAAGCGGTTGGAACCCTGCAGGAAGCGGTGATCTTTGAACAACCGGGTGAAATGTTCTGGGCTTAAACATCTATGTATCTGGTGCTTTTCGACATTGACGGTACGCTGCTGCGCACAGGAGGGATCGGTCAGGCCTCTGCAAAAGAAGCCTTGGTCCATGTTTTCGGGACCTCAGGGCGGATCGATCAATTCTATCCCGGGGGCAGGACGATCGAGGGGATTTTCGTCGACACGCTGCAGGATGCTGGTTTCGATGAATCGGTTTACCTGGCAGAACGTGAGCGGTTATATAAAGTGTTTTTCTCTATTTTCCAGAAAAATATGGAGAAAGATCGGGATCAGGTATATCCTCTCCCGGGGGGCCGGGCGTTGTTAAAATCATTGTCAGCACGGAAAGAAGTCATGCTGGGGGTGGTCACGGGGAACCATCAATTGACAGCTAACTTGAAGCTATCAGCCGCTGGTTTTGACCCCAAAACCTTTAAGGTCGGGGCCTATGGGAACGAATCAGCTGTTCGGGCAGATTTGATCCCTCTTGTTCAGGAGAGGGCTGAGGGGATCACTGGCCAGCTGTTTCCGGGTCGATCGACGGTGATGATCGGGGATACAACCAGAGATGTCATGGGCGCAAAAGAAGCTGGCGCTCAAAGCGTTGCGGTGACCACAGGCACGGATGATAGAGAGATGCTGGCATCCGTCCAGCCGGACTACATACTGCCCGGTCTTGAAAATGCGCAGGATGTTTTGGAGGAACTGATCAAGAGTTAAAAGTTCAGGATCGATATTAAATGGAGGGAGGCATGGACAAAACGAAGGGATTCACCTCTGTGCAAGATTTGGGGGTTGAAAAGATGGGGGTGGGGATGCTGGGGTATTCATTTATGGGCAGAGCGCACACCAATGCAATGCTCAAATTGCCGCACATGATGTTTCCGCCGCCAGCCATTCCAGAGCTTGTCGCAGTTTGCGGCCGCAGCGAAGCATCCGTTTCGGAGATGGCTTCCCGTTTTGGATACCAGGGGTATTATACAGATTGGAGAGATTTGCTTGAAAATGAAGACCTCCAGCTGTTTGACAATGTGGGGCCCAACGATGTCCATTGTGAGCCCACCATCCAGGCCGCGGAAAACGGCCTCCACATCCTATGTGAAAAGCCGCTGGCCCGGACAGCAGAAGAAGCCCGCCGGATGTGGGAAGCGGTGAAGCGAAACCGCGTCAAGGGCATGGTAGGGTTTAATTATCGTTTCGTTCCCGCGGTGCGGAAAGCAAGAGATCTGATCGCCAGCGGCGCTTTGGGGGAGATTTACCATTTCCGGGCCATGTATCTCCAGGACTGGTCTCTGCCTCACTTTGATGTCCCTTATCTTTGGCGGTTCAATAAAGAAGTCTCCGGGACAGGGGCGCTGGGTGATTTCTCTCATATCATTGACATCGGCCACTTCCTTTTAGGCTCACGGATAAAAAGCGTGCAGGCTTCCATGAAAACCTATGTCCCGGAAAGGGAACGGCCGGATGGGAAAGGGATTGGAGTGGTGGACGTGGATGACGCGTTTGCTTCGGTTATCGAATTTGAAAATGGGGCCCTGGGCACTTTAGAGGGCACCCGATTGGCCAGCGGACGTAAAAATTATCATGTCTTTGAAGTGAACGGGGAAAAGGGGAGCATTGCCTGGAACCTGGAGAGGTTGAATGAATTGGAGGTCCACTGGGCAGAGGGCGAGCCAGCGGACAGCCGGGGGTTCCAGACCGTACTGGTCACTGAAGAGTCGGATCCCTGGATAGAAAATTGGTGGCCGCCGGGACATATCATCGGCTGGGAGCATTCTTTTGTGCACGAAATCTACCATCTTTTGGACTGCATTGTCAACGATAAGGACGTCGGTCCTGCCGGGGCAACCTTTGAAGATGGTTATAACGCCTGTGTGGTGGTGGACGCCATTTCTGAGTCCTCGGAAACAGGGCAGCGTGTGGATTGTACCTATTAATAACTGGGCCTGATGTGCCCAAGAAGCTTGATAACCGGAGGTGGATTCCTTCAGGATATCACTCCAAAAGGTGATAAAACTCATATTCGCTCATTTTCCGCTTGACAAAAGAGGGTCTCCCTTGTACGATCAAGGATACCTGTAATGACAACATGTTAAGATTATATGTCCTCAGAGATAATTGACCGTAACGTTGACCGCAGTTCCTACATTCCTTTCTATATTCAGGTCATTGATGAATTGACGGAATATATTGAAGAGAATGATTTTTCCCCTGGGCATCAGCTCCCGGCAGAGGCGGATTTATGCCGCGCGTTTGATGTCAGCCGAACGGTCATCCGCCATGCTCTGCAGGAAATGGAATATAAAGGTTTGATCTACCGCGAAAAAGGCCGGGGAACTTTCGTTGCCAAACCAAAGATTCATGAGAGCTTTTTCCAGGAACTGACCGGTTTTTATCAGGACATGGTTGCCAGAGGGTATCAACCCAAATCGGATGTCCTCAAACAAGAAAAAACAAAGGCTGGCCCTAAAATCGCTGGGTACCTTGAAATTGCTCCCAATACTCCCTTAATTCACATTGACCGGTTGCGGTACGTCAATCATGAGCCTATTGTCTACGTATCCACATACCTTCCTTATCAGCTGTGCCCGAGCCTGCTGGAGGTAGATTTATCGGATCGCTCCTTATACGCCTATCTGGAAAGTGAGTATGATTTGCAAATTGCCAGCGGAAAGAGGTTTTTAGATGCGGTTGTTGCTAATGAAATTGAAGCTGATCTGCTTCAGGTGGATGTGGGCGCCCCACTGATGTTGCTGGATAGTGTGAGTTATCTGGAGGATGGAACGCCGATCGAGTATTATCATGCTCTGCATCGTGGTGACCGATCCCGTTTTGAAGTGGAGCTTGTGCGGGTAGATGAAACGGGCGGGTTGACAAAAAAAATTATCAATAACAGCACCCAGTAAGCTGCTCTGGTCTCAAGGATTTTTGTTTATTCGCGGGTAGAGTCATTTTAGCCCAATAAGGAGGCGTAATAAGCATGGGAAAGATGAAAGTAGGTATAGATAGCTACTGTTTCCACCGATATTTTGGAGAAGTGTACCCTCACCAAACAGCCCCAGATAAAGAAATGACCATGGAGGATTTCCTGGATTATGCCAACTACCTTGGCGTGGACGGCGTTTCTTTGGAATCCTGCTTCTTCCCGTCCTTTGAAGAGAGCTGGTTCAAGGACCTCAAAGCTCAACTGGACGAGTATGGATTTGACCGGGTTTATGCCTGGGGACACCCGGACGGCCTGGAGGCAGGAGGAAACCGGGATGAATTTGACAGCATGATCGCCCAGATTCCAAATGCCAAGTTGATTGGGGCAGACGTCATGCGTGTGGTGGCCAGCAGCCTGGTCTTTCGCTTTGAACCCCACGGACCCCAGATCGACATTCTCGTGGATTGGTTCAAAGAGGCCGTGAAAGTAGCGGAAGAATATGATGTGAAATTGGCCGTGGAAAATCACATTGATTACACGGCTGATGAATGCCTGGAGATCCTGGAGAGGGTTGACTCGCCTTACCTGGGTTTGAACCTGGACACCGGGAATTTCCTGCGCTTGCTTGATGATCCGGTGGAAGGCGCTCAGAAACTGGCTGACAGGACGTATGCGACGCACATCAAAGACCTCAAGCCAGTGGCGGGTGTGGATGCCCGGGAATGGTACTTTTTCTCCGCGACGCCTGTGGGCGACGGCCTGGTGAACAATCAGAAAATCGCGCAATACCTGTATGACGCCGGGTATGAAGGGTTCCTGGCAGTGGAGACCGATTCCCTCCACCCCGATTACGAGAATCAAGAATTTGAAGCGGTTGCGCAGAGCGTTGCCAATCTAAAAAGGATTGCCGCAAGCGTTTACTAGATGACAAATGAATTCTTGGGTAACAGGCATACCACCATTCAGACAGAGAGCAATCCTGAAGGGCACTGTTACCCAAGATACCTCACAAATGATTTAAGCCGGTTTTCCATCTGCAGGAGTATGAAATGAAATTTGGCGCTAACACGTTCATCTGGCGGTCCCCGTTTTCCACCCAGGATGACCTTGATTTGCTTGAAAAAGTCAAGGGTATGGGATTTGATGTCCTCGAAGTCGCCGTGGAAGACCCAGATGCGATTATTGTAAACGATTTAAAAGTGGCCCTCGACAAATATGATTTGGACTCCGTCGTCTGTGGGGCATTTGGCCCTGACAGGAACCTCAGCAGCCTGGATGAAGAGGTGCGTGTTAATGCCAAAGACTACATTAAATGGTGTATCAAAGCCGCTGAATTCCTGGAATCCGGGATCGTCATCGGGCCCATGTATTCAGCAGTCGGGAAACCGAGGTTAGCAGATCCGCAGGACAGAGAACGGGAATGGGAATATGCCGTTGAGGGTCTCAGGGAGATGGCCGGATATGCTGCGGAAAGGGATGTCAAATTGGCTTTTGAGCCCTTGAACCGCTTTGAGACAGACCTGATCAATGTCGTGGATCAGGGCTTGAAACTGATTGAGGATGTGGGGGCTCCGAACCTGGGCTTTCATCTCGACACCTTTCACATGCATTTAGAAGAGAAAGATTCTGCCGCTGCTGTCCGAAAAGCTGGAGACAGGGTTTTCCACGTCCATGCCTGCGAGAATGATCGCGGGGTACCGGGAACGGGCCAGGTTGATTGGGATGGCGTCTTCCATGCTTTGGAGGAAATCGGGTATCAAGGTCATGTGGTGATTGAATCCTTCACGCCCGAAGTGAAGTCCATCGCTCGCGCGGTTTGTATTTGGAGGGAGATCGCTCCCAGCCAAGATGCAATTGCTGGAGAAGGCTTGAAATTTTTAAAGACACTACCCGGTGTAGCTTGACAAAATAACCAACTGGAGAATCAAGAATTATGTCCGAAGAAGTAAACAAACAACAAACTCCTCTGATGGAAGTGCAGCATATTTATAAAGCGTTTCCGGGGGTGCAAGCGCTGGAAGATGTCAGCATCAAGTTCTTTCCAGGTGAAGTTCATGCTGTGGTAGGTGAAAATGGGGCCGGGAAAACGACTCTGATGAAAATCATGGCAGGGGTCTATAAGCCTGCACAGGGGACGGTATTTTTCAATGGGGAAAAAGTCTCTTTTAATCACCCGGTGGAAGCCCAGGCCAGGGGGATAAGCATCATTCACCAGGAGTTTAACCTTTTGCCGGAGAGGACGGTAGCGCAAAATATCTACCTTGGGAGAGAGCCGGCAACGTTTGGCGTGTTAAATTTACGCCAATTGAACCAGAAAGCGAAGTCCGTCTTGGAAGATATCGGTGTGGATGCGATGATCTCACCTACAGACATGACAAGCTCCCTTTCTGTGGCAGAGCAGCAGCTGGTAGAGATTGCGAAGGCAATTTCCTTAGATGCCAGAGTGCTGATCATGGATGAGCCCACGGCATCACTTACCAGGACCGAAGTTGAGCTGCTCCGAGATTTAATATTTCGCTTGAAAGAGAAAGGTATTGCGGTGATCTTTATCTCCCATCGTCTCTCGGAAGTGTTCGAATTCGCTGAGAAGATCAGTGTATTGAAAGATGGGATGCACATGGGCACTTCCAATGTAGATGAAGTGACCACGGAGGATATTGTTTACCAAATGGTGGGTCGAGTGCTGGATGACTATTTCCCACCCCTTGGCGACCCTGAAGATTTCGGCGAGGTTGTCTTGCGGATTAAAGATGGGTCTAACGATTATTTGCATGATATCAATTTAGAACTTCGAAAAGGGGAGATCCTGGGTGTTGCGGGTTTACAGGGCTCAGGGCGCACCGAGCTGGCTCAGGCTTTGTTCGGGGTTGATCCCTTTCATTCGGGAACGATTGAACTCCACGGGAAGCCGGTCTCGATTAAGAAGCCTTCCTGGGCGGTCAGCAAACACTTGGGTTACGTCACTGAGGACAGAAAAACGGAAGGGTTAGCCCTCATGCAGCCCATCCGGGACAACATGCTTTTAGCGGTTCGGTCCCTGAAGAACATTTTTAATCTCATTCAACCCAATGGCATTAAAGAAGCGCCAAATCTGGTGCCCAATCTGGGTGAAGAGGTGGATGTCCGGGTGGACACATACGATAAAGAAGCTCAGGATCTGAGCGGAGGGAATCAACAAAAAGTTGTTTTATCTAAATGGTTGGCATCCCAGGCTGAAATTTTCATCTTTGACGAACCTACCCGGGGCATCGATGTGGAAGCAAAGGCGAGAATCCATGAAATCATCCGCGACTTAACCAAACAGGGGGTAGCTGTTTTGATGATTTCCTCTGAGCTGCCCGAGGTTATTGGTATGAGCGATCGGATCCTGGTTATGCATGAAGGGACAATAGGCGGTGAGCTCCCTGCAGAACCGAATGAAGCGGAGATCATGTTGGTAGCTACCGGTCATCAAAATAATAACGGAAAGCTCGAGTCCGTTGCTAGCAGTAGAGGTGAAAAATGACGACAGAAGTTATGTCTAATGATGAGAAGAAGTGGGTGAAGGCATTCCAGCGCATTCCCCAGGTATATTACTTCCTGGTGATCATAACAGTTTTAGGGGTTGTCTTGGATCAGATATTTGCCCGCGGGAATATCCTTTCCAACCCGAGCATCTTGACGAATATCCTCATCCGGTCCGTGGCGCTTGGCATTGTTGCTGTTGGGCAAACTTTTGTCATGATCGGCGCTTCGATTGATCTGTCGGTCGCCTACACCATCAGCCTCACGGCGGTTTTGTCCTCTTTGCTGATGCAGGGTGATCCATCTCGAGTGCCCATGACCATTGCCATTGTGGTCGGAGTTGGTGTCCTGGTAGGCCTGATAAATGGTTTGATCATAACCAAGCTCGATGTAAATGCATTTATCGCTACTTTGGGCACTGGTTTGATCATCAAGGGTTTCTTGAACGGGTCCTTTACAAATTGGTCGGGGAGTGTCCCGGAAAGTTTTCAAGCCATAGGATATGAGAAAATTGGGCCTATCCCTATCTCAATTCTCCTCCTGCTCGCTGTGGTAATCATAGGTTGGTTTATTCTCTCCTGGACGAAATATGGCGCCCATCTATACGGTGTGGGCGGGTCCAAAGAGATAGGCAGGTTATCCGGGTTGAGGACATCGCGTGTGATTATCATCTCCCATATCATATGCAGTTTGACATCCGTGTTAAGCGGCTTCTTTGTCGTCAGCCGGCTTGGATCAGGAGCGCCATGGGTGGGTCCTGATGGGATTTATGACCTGGAATCTATTGCTACCACTGTGATTGGGGGGACGGCGCTGTCCGGGGGTAGAGGAGGGGTGTTTGGCACGCTGGCCGGTGTGTTTATCTTTGGCGTCATCGATACTGTGTTCAACCAATTAGGAATAGACACATTCTTAAAAACGGTTTTACGTGGGGCAATTATCATTCTGGCGGTCGCCAGTTATTCATTCCGCTCTGAAAGGGAAGCTGCCTAAAGGAAAAAATATGGCTACTTCAACAGACGTTCCTAATTCTCAACGGCTTACGAGTATCTTGGAAGACATTTGGACCTGGGTTAAAAAAGTTCCACCTGTGTACCCTGTGTTCATCGTTGTTCTTTTTATCGTCAGTCAACTTAACCCGAACTTCGCCACCATAAATGGTGTGACGTCTTTTTTGCGGCGCTCATCACCGCTCGCGATCTTGGCCATGGGCCAATTATATGTCCTGGCTTCTGGTGGATTTGATCTTTCACAAGGGTCCCTGATCAATCTAACCACCATTGGCAGTGCACTAATCATCTACGGCAACCCTGAAGACGCATTTATTTCCATCACGGTCATGCTGGGAATTGGAATCATGGTCGGTCTTGTGAATGGATTTGTGGTTAGTTATCTTAAAGTGCCATCCTTAATCGCGACCCTGGGGATGCTTCTGTTGTTGAAAGGAGGAGGCTTGTACTGGACGGGCGGCGCGCCGAAAGGGTATTTATCCGATAATTTTCGTTTTTTTGGGCGGAATTATATTGAGAACATACCCGTCATTGGGCGTTTCCCCGTAGCTGGGCTGATCTTTATTCTGTTGGGCGTGATTTTGTCTGTATTGTTCCACAAAACCAATCTGGGAAAGCAAATCCTTGCTGTAGGTGATAACCCCAAGGCAGCTCGATTATCGGGGGTCAAGGTCAAAAAGGTCCGCATCATCGCTTTCATCATTTCAGCGGTCATGGCGGTGATTGGAGGTATTTTGCTGGGAGGCTTTGGCGGCGTCTCCATAGAGGCAGGAGAGGGTATGGAGATGCTGTCCGTTTCCGCCGCTGTGATAGGCGGCGCAGTACTCCTGGGTGGAAAAGGGTCCGTTCCAAATGTGGCATTTGGGGCCCTGACACTTGAAGGGATCATCAGCTTGCTCAATTTACTGGGTTTACCCAAGCCTTATCGCGATGCTGTGCAGGGCGTGATCATTATCGGCGCTGTTGCTTATACAGCAATCCGTTCCAGGAAAAGGGATTAATTGGTCATACATAAATGTTGAAGGCTCAATAAATACATTTCAAGGAGGTGGTACCTCGGAAAATTATCACAAACGAATAACCTTAGCTAGATTTGCAAATTGTATTTCCTTAAAGGAGAGAGAGACCATGTTTAAGAAAAAGTTGTATGTTTTCTTCAGCTTCATCCTCGTGGCAGCATTCATTCTTGGTGCCTGCGGCGGCCAAGCTACACCGACAGAGGAAGTCGAAGCTCCCGAAGAAGAAGAAGTAGCAGAAGAGGAAGAAGCCGAAGAGCCTGAGAACCCAGGCCTCCAGATGGATTCAGCGAAGGTTGCCCAGCAATTCTGGGATGATGAACTCTATGAAGAATCCATTGAGTTGTTGGATGCTGAACCTATCAATCCTGAAGATCCCATCTACCTGCAGTCCTTGATTGACAACAAGGTGGACACGTCTGAATATGAGATGGAGCCGCCTTATGATATCTGTTTTTCGAATGCAGGTGTGAACAACCCCTGGCGCGTGACTGGCTACGTGACCATGCGCGAACAGGTAGAACAACTTCGGGATGAGGGCTTGATCCGAAACTTCATCCACGTCGATGCGGAAGGATCCGATGAAAAGCAGATCGCGGACATTGAAGACCTGCTAGCGAGTGGACAGTGCGATGCGATGATCGTGTCCCCCAACACCAGCGAAGCCCTGACGCCTGCGGTTGAGCAAGCCTGTGAACAGCTCCCCGTGGTTGTCTTTGACCGCGGTGTGTTGACCGACTGCCCCGTGACATTCCTGAAGACCATCGGTGGGTACGCGTTTGGTTACACCGGCGCGCAGTTCATCGTGGAAAGTTTGCCTGAAGGCGGCAACGTTCTCGCGCTGCGCATCCTCCCGGGTGTGGACGTGCTGGAACAGCGCTGGGGCGCAGCCCGTGAAGTGTTTGAGGACGCTGGCAACATCAACGTCATTGGTGTGGAGTTTGGCACGTACAGCAATCCTGACACCAAGAAAATCGTCAGTGACTACATCGACCGCTTTGGCGACGAAATCGATGCTATCTGGATGGATGCAGGCGGCACTGCAGTAGGCGCCCTGGAAGCTTTCGAAGATGCAGGGTTGGACTACCCGGTGATGGTCGGCGAAGACCAGATGGACTACCTGAAATACTGGAAAGAGGAAGACTTAACTGCGATTGCTCCTACCTTCCCCACATTCCAGTGGAGAACAGCTGTCTTGGCCGCGGTCAAGATCCTGCAGGGTGAACCTGTTGATAGCCGCTGGGTCCTGCCGCAGCCGAACGTCACCCAGGAGAATCTGGATGAGTTCTATCTGCCTGACATGCCCCCGCTTTACTACGCTATGAGCAGCGCCGAGGACATGGACAACTGGCCAGAAGCCTGGAAGGAACTCGATACGACGAAATACAAGGACGTGATTGAAGAATAATCCGGCCTGAAGAGAACTTGAAACGAGCCCGCTCAGAATTGAGCGGGCTCAATTCAACGTCTTCCCTCCAAAGGAGGTCGCTTTTATGATTGAAATAGGTTTTCATACGGATGCTTTCAACAGCTCTTACTGGAATTTTGAGCAGTGCCTGGAATGGGCCCAAAATAATGACGTGCATTATATTGAATGCGGCACCATTGACGGCGTGAGTTGGCTGCATGGTCTTGGCTACCAACCGCATGTTTCTCTTACCGAAGACCCCCTGGCCCTTCGCGAAAAGATGGAATCATACGATGTACAATTTTCCCAATTAGATGCCGCGTTCCCAGTATCCCTCCCGGAAGGCGCATCACTGGGACTGACCTATATATTAAACACCATCCGGTGGGCCAAGCTGGTGGGATGCAAACACATTGACACCACTGACCATATGTATAAGCCAGAGCGATTAACAGATGATGAAGCCCTGGAGATGATGAAGGGCATTTACGAAAAAGTGGTCGATGCCGCGGAACGTTACGACATGATCATCAACATCGAACCTCATGGCTATTACACCACCAAGCCTGAGTTCATGGAAAAGATGTTGAACTTCGTCGATTCTCCCCACCTGAAGATGAATTTTGATACGGGGAACACATTCATCGCCGGTCAGGACCCGGTTGCTTTTCTGGATAAGTTCCGGGATGAGGTCAGTCATGTGCATATCAAGGATGTTTCTGAATCCCTGGCCGCTTCCTTAAAAGGGGAACTGACGGGCATCGCTGTCAGCAACGCCGCGATTGGGGAAGGGGTAAATGTCGAAAACATTAAAAAATGTTTCGATATCCTCGTGGATATTAAATATGACGGTGTGGTCAGCGTTGAATGTGAAGGCAAAGGAGGGCCAATGATCGAAAAGAGCCTGGCCTTTGTGCGCGATCTGGTGGAAGACGCCAATCAAAGAATCGCTGCTTCATAAAAGGCCATGTCCATGATTGGGATGGCAAGACAAAACCTTGCCATCCCACAGACAGTTTTTTTGTGTCTCCCTGTAACTACAGGATGACAAGTTGCTGGGCCGGCATGGAGAAGGAATCCTATGACACAGAATTATCTAATGGGTGTAGATCTGGGAACCAGCGCCACAAAAGCGGCTTTATACAGCGTGGATGGCGCCCTGGTCGCAGAAAGCTCCACGGAGGTCCCCATATACTATCCGGAGGCCGGGGTTGTCGTCCAGGACCAGGAAGATTTTTATCTCACAGCTGCCCAATCCATAAGCTCATGCATTCAGGAAAGCGGCGTTGATCCTCAGCGAATTCTGGCCATCGCTTTTGACAGCCAGATGGCCGGCGTGGGGGGCATCGATGAGGACTACCAGCCGGTGTCGGATTTTGACTCCTGGCTTGATATGCGCTGTGAGCCTCAAATTAAATACCTGGAAGAGAATTATGGGGATTTAATCACCCGCCTTACGGGTTGTCCCCCCACCTGCGATCACGGCCCAAAAATATTATGGCGTAAATCCGAACGGCCGGAAGAATACGCCCGGATCGCGAAATTCATCATGCCGGGGGGGTATGTGGCTGGCAAGATGGCAGGTTTGTCGGCAGAAGATGCTTTCATCGATTACACGTACATCCATTTTTCGGCTCTGAGCAATACCTCCCAGGGGGTCTGGTCGGAAAAGATTTGTGATGCAGTGGGCGTGGACATGGAAAAGCTTCCCGAGATTGTGGAACCCTGGCGGGTAGTGGGAGAGGTAAACGAAGAGGCAGCGCGTGATTTCAGCCTGGCTCCAGGCACCTTGATCGCTGCGGGATGTGGGGATACAGCCGCGGGGGCCTTGGGGGCGGGGATCGTGAAACCGGGCATGTTATTTGATACCGCCGGGACAGCGTCCGTGTTGGCGGGCTGCACCGATCAGTATGCCCCGGACATCCATCATCGGGCCTTGCTGACCATGCGTTCCGTCCTACCCGGCCTGTGGCATCCTCTGGCGTATATCGCAGGGGGGGGACAAGCCCTGACCTGGTACCGGGACCAGTTTTTCAATGCCTTCCGGGGGGAAACCCAGGAGGCTGAGGATTTATTTGCCCAGTTGGGAGAGTTTGCTTTAAAAGCACCTCTCGGTTCCGATGACCTATATTTCTCCCCCCATCTTTCCGGCAGAATTTGCCCTGCCACACCGGAAATGCGCGGGGCGTGGGTCGGGTTCTCGTTTTCTCACCGGCAGGAACATTTTTACCGCGCGGTCCTCGAAGCGGTGGCATACGAATATGCTTATTATCTGAGGATATTAAAAGAACTTATCCACAATCTGAATCTCATGGAAGCCCGTGTCATCGGCGGTGGGGCCCGCAGCGAGGTCTGGAACCAGATCAAAGCCCATGTTCTGGGCGTCCCGTATCTGCGTCTTGACCGGTCTGAATTCGGCACCTGGGGAGCGGCCATGATCGCCGGGAAAGCCGCTGGTGTGTACGATGACCTGGCCCAGATCGCTTATGAAAATGCCCGGGCGCTGGGAGATCCATTTGTCCCGGATCAAGAAAAGCATGAGCAGTACCAGGCCCATGTGAACCGGTATATTCATTTACAGGAAACCTTAGCAGATACGTTTCAAACATTATGAAGAGCAAAGGAGTCGTTTGATGCCAAAAGCAATTAACGTTTGTATGGTCGGCGCAGGAAGGGTGGGCAAACTGCATTCCGGGACTTTAAAACGGTACTTGCCTGGAGGTGATGTGGTCGCCTTGGTGGATAAGCAGCCCTCCATGTTGAAGGAAACCGGGAAGGAATTTGGAATTGAGAACCGGTATACATCATTAGAAGAAGCCCTGGATAAGGCGGACTTTGAGGCGGTGGTGATCACCACCCCCACACCCACCCATATGAAACTTGCGGTGCTGGCAGCTGAAGAGGGAAAGCATGTCTTCCTGGAAAAACCGATGGCCATGGATTTAGAGGAATGTGATGCGATCATTGATGCCTGCCGGGAAAATGGGGCCTTGCTGCAGCTTGGGTTCATGCGTCATTTCGATCCTGATTTCAGGCTGGCTTATGATCGCATTCAAGCTGGAGAGATCGGCGAGCCCATGCAGGTGAAATCCCTCACCAACGGCCCCGGTTTACCACCACCCTGGGCTACCGACTTGAAGACGTCCAACGGCAATCTGGCTGAAGTGAACAGCCATGACCTGGACGCCACTCGCTGGCTGATGGATTCCAATCCGATGCGCATTTACCTCGAAGTTGCCAATTTCAAGGGGGAAGAACGGGGAGTGCACACAGAGCATTATTACGACAATTTGGTAGCCAGCCTGAAGTTTGAATCCGGTGGACTGGCCAGCATAACCGGCGTATGTCCCTGCGATTACGGGTATGACGCCCGGATGGAAATCATCGGGAAAAAGGGGATCATGATCATCGGGGAATTAAAAAGTAACGCTTTAACTGTGGGAATAGACAGGGACACAGGCTTGGTAACCCCCATCTTCCGCCGCTGGCAGAATCGCTTTGAAATGGCGTATATCAGAGAAATCGAACACTTCCTCGAATCCATTCAACAGGATACTCAGCCCGAGGTGACAGGCGAAGATGGGCGATGGGCGGTTGCCGGCGTCTTGGCTGGGACGAAATCTTTCCTGGAAGAACGCCCCGTGATGCTCAGTGAAGTGATGTAGGAGACTGAAATGAAGAAAACAATGCAGGCAGCAGTCTATCATGGCCCGAATGACATCCGGGTCGAAGAGGTCCCGTACCCAGAACTGGGACCAGGAGATTTGATCATCAAAGTGCTCAACGCCAATATCTGCGGCACGGATTTGAGGATCTTACACGGCGGACACCGAAAGTACCCGGAAGGGACCGTCCGGATTCCAGGGCACGAGGTCACCGGGGAAATCGTCGCTGTGGGAGAGGACCTTGAGAAGTATGAGGTCGGCGACCGGGTTTTCGTGGCTCCCAACATGGGGGAGGGGGACAGCCGGGAGACCATTTCTGGAAATAACAACCTGGACCCGAATTATAAAGCCATTGGTATCAATCTTGATGGGGCCTTTGCTGAATATATGCGGGTGCCGGAACAAGCGGTCCGGCAGGGGAACGTGATGCTTATCTCGGAAAAGGAAGACCCTGCTGTGGCTGCGCTAATTGAGCCCTTTGCCTGTGTGCTCCGCGGTCAAAACGCTGTCAACGTGAAAAGCGGCGATGTGGTGGTTGTGATGGGGGCGGGTCCCATCGGGGTCTTGCATCTGCTGCTCGCCAAAGCCCGGGGCGCTGCCGGGGTCTTGGTCAGTGAGCCGGTAGAAAACAGACGCGAGAAGGCGAAAGAATTAGGCGCTGATCGGGTGGTGGATCCCATCCATGAAGACCTGGACGCAGCGGTCCAGGAGATATCCGGCGGTAGAGGAGCGGACGTGATCATCGTGGCTGCGCCTTCCAAGCCAGCCCAGGAATCAGCCTTGGAGATCGCTGCCACAGGGGGGCGAATCAATTTCTTCGGCGGACTGCCCAAGGACGACCCCACCATCCAATTTGATTCCAACCTCGTTCATTACAAAGAGCTCATCGTCACCGGAACGACGGCCTGTTCCACGTATGATTGCCTGCGGGCCACAGAGCTGGTCAATGCCGGTGTCCTGGATCTGACCCCGCTGATCACCAGCCGTTTCCCTCTCAGCCAGGTTGAGGAAGCCTTTAAGGCAGCGGAGGACGGCACGAATTTGAGGGTATCTTTGGAACCATAATATGAAAGACCAGATCATGACCGTTCTTGGTCCCCATGCCCCTGGTGAATTGGGGATCACTGATGCCCACAATCACCTCTGGATTTCCGAACAGGAAAGCCAGGCGGATCAAGCACCTGTCCTGGATCAGGAAACCGAGATCCGGCAGGAACTGATTGCCTACCGGAAGGCGGGAGGTGGGTCCCAGCTGGACTGCCAACCAGGCGGTGCAGGCCGAGACGGCAACAAATTGCGTCAGTTATCCACCTCAAGCGGGGTGAAGATCGTCGCCTGCACGGGCTTCCATCTCCGGGAGTATTATCCTCTGGATGCAGGCCTCTGGAATATGGACGGGGACCAGGCAGTTGATTATTTTCTTGGTGAGATCCATGAGGGGTTGGAAGAGACCCGGGATGGGTACCCCACCGTGCACCCGGGTTTTATCAAAATCGCTGTCAGAGAGACGATCCAGAAGTCGCCGGTCCATCTCATGGAAGCCGCTTCGATCGCCAGTAAACAGAGTGGTTATTTGATTCAAATGCATACCCAAAGAGGGGCCAATGCGGAGGCATTTGTGAAATACTTTCTGGATCACAACCTGCCTCTGGACCGCCTGGTGATCAGCCATCTGGATAAACGGCCTGACCTGGGGTTGCATCGTGAGTTAGCCCAGGCGGGTTGTTTGCTGGAATATGACACCTTTTTCCGTCCCAAATATGATCCGGAAAAAAATCTCTGGCCGCTGTTATTAAACATGGTGAGAGAAGGTTACAGCTCATCCATCGCGTGTGCCACAGACCTGGCGGACAGCGCTTTATGGGAGACCATGGGCGGGGGGCCAGGCCTGGTTGGTTTCATAAATGTCATTAAAAAACGCCTGGAAGACCACATTGCAGATTCGCCGGTGGTGGCAAAATTAACGGGTGAAAATATTGCCGGCCGGCTTGGTGTCCATCACAAGGAGAGCACGATATGAACAATGTACCATTCTCGTTTCTTATCCAGCAACCTGACTATATCCCCAGCACCTATGATAACCATATCCAGCGCAGGTTGAGCAAGATGCGCGGGCAGTACCTGGACCAGGATGCTTTTGAGGAATTGCTGGCAGAAGAGAATCGGATTTTGTATGAGGTGTATGAATTGGAGAGACCGGAAGTGGCGGGGGAAATCCTGCATGGGATATCCATCGTCCATCCCGGCAAGGTCGGGGATGAGTATTACATGACGAAAGGTCATTTTCACACGGTGCTGGATACCGCTGAAATTTACTATACCCTCCAGGGAGAAGGGTATATGGTGATGGAAAACCCTGAAGGGGAGTGGGCGGTCGAAGAGCTCCAACCGGGTGGTGTGCTTTATGTGCCTCCTCGCTGGGCCCACCGGTCTGTCAATGTTAACGCAGATCAGGACCTGGTGATGTTTTTCGCGTACCCGGGGAACGCTGGCCATGACTACGGCACCATCGAGACCCAGGGGTTCCGAAAGCTGGTTGTCGAAAAGGATGGCCAGGTTGAAATCGTGGACAATCCCCGCTGGTCACCGCCGGAGGAAAAATGAAACCGTTGAAGGAATGTAAGGTCTTGGTGACCCCGAGGTCCTATGGTTCGCAGGACCCGTCATTGAAAACGGATTTAGAGGAGGTGGTCGGCGAGGTCGTTTACAACACCACGGGGAAATCTCTCCAATCTGAACAGCTTCAGGACATGCTAAAAGATGTGGATGGCATGATCGCTGGGCTGGATGATATCGATGCCCGAGCCCTGCAGGCCGCTCCCGATCTCAAGGTGGTAGCCCGCTATGGCGTGGGGATCAATAACGTCGACCTGGAAGCTGCAGCAGAGCAGGGGATTGTGGTCACCAACACACCCGGAGCCAACGCTGTATCAGTGGCGGAATTGACGATCGGTTTGATCTTGAATATGCTTCGGCCCATGCTGCAGGCTGTTCGAGAGACGAAGCAAGGTGCCTGGCCGCGGTATAAGGGGTTTTCCCTGGAGGGTAAAACGGTTGGCATACTGGGTTTAGGAGCCATCGGGAAAGAAACCGCCAAACGCCTCGCCGGGTTCGATTGCCATATTTTTGCTTATGATATTTATCAGGATGAGGCATTCGCGTCGAGATATGATATTGAATACGCTGAGTTGGAGGACATTTTGGCTCAGGCGGATATCATCTCCCTCCATTTACCGTTGACGCCGGAGACGGAAGGATTGGTCGACCAGGATTTCATTAAGGCGATGAAACCGGGTGCCTGGTTGGTGAACACGGCCCGGGGGGAATTGATCAAGGAGGATGCCTTGGTCCAAGCTGTTAAATCAGGACACTTGCGGGGCGCGGCACTGGACGCCTTCCGGCAGGAACCACCCGAGAAAGACAGCCCATTGTTGAGCATGGAAGAGATCCTCACCACCCCGCACATGGGAGCCCATTCTGATTCCGCGAAAAACGCCATGGGCCGGATGGCCATGAATGACTGCCTCGCTGTCTTGCGGGGGGAGGAACCAGAACACCGAGTTAATGGAGGAGACAAATAGATGACGGAAAAGGAAAAAGTACTTCAGCGCATTCATGAATTGGGCGTTCTGGCTGTGCTCAGGGGGCCCTCGAAGGAGCTGACGTTAAAGATGGTCAGCGCGCTTGTTGAGGGGGGGGTGACCGGGATAGAGATCACGTTCACGACCCCTGATGCCCTGGAGGTCGTCCGCGCTCTGGATCAGGAATTCGGGTCCGAGATCCTCCTGGGTATGGGGACTTTGACACAACCGGATCAGGCCCAGGCCGCGAAAGACGCCGGATCGGTCTTTATTGTAAGCCCGCACACGGAAAAGAAACTGGCTGCAGCCATGACCGCTACGGGGCTGCCGGTGATGATGGGGGCTCTAACCCCGTCCGAAGTTATGAAAGCCCGGGCATTGGGCAGTGATGTCGTGAAGATCTTTCCGGGTTCCCTGGGTGGACCCGGGTATATGAAGTCCCTCAAGGGTCCCTTTCCCGATGTGCCCATGATGCCCACCGGAGGCGTCTCCCATGAAAACCTGGGAGGTTGGTTCGCGGCGGGCGCCTTTGCAGTCGGTGCGGGAAGCAAACTGTGCCCCAAAAACCTTGCCCTCGCAGGGAAATTTGATCAAATCACCACCATCGCTGAAAATTTTTTAGAGGCCATTGAAAAAGCGCGCAGCAATTAAAAAAGGGAGACAAGATGGAATACAACATAATAACCAAAGAAATTCCCACATTTTACTTTATCGGCGTGACCACCGGATCCTCTTCCATCAATAAAGTGTTTCCTTTATGGATGGATGTCTTGGGCCGTCCGGAGGTAGTCCTGGAAGGGGTGGACCATCCCATCCACGATGAGCCGGAGAATTACCGCCAGTCCGTGGCTCAGATCAAATATGATCCGCTCTCTCTGGGCGCTCTGGTGACCACGCATAAAATGGATGTTTACGAGGCAGCTGAGGATATGTTCGACTATTTTGATGAGTATGCCAAGGCGACATCAGAATTATCCTGTATCAGCAAACAGGATGGTGAACTGCGCGGGCATGCGTACGACCCCATCACGGCAGGCCTGGCTTTGGAAGACATCATTGAGCCCGGTTATTTTGGGGATACCGGGGGGCAAGTCTTTTGTCTCGGAGCAGGCGGGTCCGCGTTAGCCCTTTTACTGTATTTGATTAACAAAGAGGACCCCGGCGACAGGCCGGAAAAATTTATCGCCGTCAACCGTTCCCCGGGAAAGCTGGATCACATGCGGGAGATGGTGGAGAAATTTGGGACCGATATCGAAATGGAATATGTCCATAACAGTGATCCTGAGGTGAACGACCAGATCATGGCTCGATTGCCGGATCACAGCATCGTCATCAATGCCACAGGTATGGGGAAAGATACCCCCGGTTCCCCCATTACGGATCAGGGCGTGTTCCCTCGGAACGGCATCGCCTGGGAATTTAACTACCGCGGCGAACTGGACTTCATGCACCAGGCGCTTGATCAGGTGGACTCCCGGAATCTACATGTCGAAGATGGATGGGTGTACTTCCTGCACGGCTGGTCCCAGGTGATCGCTGAGGTCCTGCATATCGATTTGACCCCGGCATTGTTCCAGGAATTAGACGATGCGGCAAGCACCGTGCGCGGGAAATAAGTCATCTCAGATAAGGAGGCAGATATGTTGGCGCAAGTAGTACCTTTATATTTTCGGGAGGGGAGAGATGAGGATTTTGATACCCAGTTGGACCTGTTAAAGGAAATTCTGGAAGGTGATGTCGAATTTTTACCGGAAGTCGCTTTGGGTGATCCAATTCCGGAGGCCGATGCTGTCCTGTTCCCCCAGATATTGGGGGAGGCATACCGGCAGCTGGATGATTTCAAAGCCATTGACGTGCCCATCCTGATCATCACCACAGAATTCGGGACCATGGCCATGTGGGATTGGGAGATCATCAAATATTTGCGCACGGAAGGGGTGGATGTCATCGCTCCTTACAATATGGAGCAAACCAAGAATCTGGCCCGGGCCCTGGCTGTCAAGCGCGATCTGCAATCCTCAAAATTATTGGTCTATCAGGATAACCCCGGGGAGGGGTTTCAACCCGAAATTTTCAAACGATTTTACTGGTGGGAGGACGAGTGCACCCAGCGCATGCAGGAAAAGTTTGGTGTGGAGCTGGAAAAAAGAAGTTTCAAAACCATGGCGTCCGAAGCCATGGAGATCCCTGATCAAGAGGCTGAGGAAACCTGGCAGGAATGGCAGGACCGTCTAAACCTGGGAGATATCACAACCCGGCAGCGCAACAGCGCCCTGAAAGTCTATCTGAAATTGAAGGAAGCGCTTTCTGAGGATCCGGGCATCAAAGCCATGGGGATTAACTGCCTGAACGAATCCCATTATTCCGACACGACCCCTTGCTTGGCCTGGAATATGCTCTATGAAGAGGAGGAATTGATCTGGGGCTGCGAGGCGGACACCATGGTGATGTTGAGCAAATACCTGCTCCATAAGTCCCTGGATGTCCCCATCATGATGACCAATATGTATCCCTTCTTGATGGGAGACGCCGCCTTGAAGCATGAGAACATCCCTTATTTTCCCGAGGTGGATGGGAACCCGGATAACTACATCCTGGCCGCTCACTGCGGATATTTGGGCGTCGTTCCCCAGTCCTTCTCGACGGAGTGGACCTTAAAGTCCAAAGTCCTGGCGATCGTGGACGACAACGCCACAGCCATTGACGCCCGGCTGCCGGAGGGCCCGATGACGCTGGCGAAGCTGCAGCCCGATCTGGAAACCATCTCTGTGATTGAGGGTGAAATCGAAAAATATGTCCAGTATGAAGATTCCGACTGCCTGAATGGGGCTGTGATCAGGGTCAAAGATGGGCATAAATTGGTCCGTTCTCTGACCTCCCATCACTATCTGATCCTGACCGGACATCGCCTGCCGGAAATTCGCCAAATTGCCCAGGTGTTTGGATTATCTGTGGAAACGTTATAAAGATTTGCTCCATGGTTGTGATCCCGACCACTGCATATTCAGTGTTGGGATGTGGAAAGGAACGCTGATGACAGAAGAACTGAACTCCATTGAACGGACCCTGCGCACCCTGGCCTTCAAACCGGTAGACAGGGTTCCGGTGGACCTGCATAATTTCATGATCACGCCCCGGTTCATGGACGTCACGGACCTCCCTGCCTTTTTCCGGGATGGGGAGGCCATGGCTGAAGGGCAGATCAGAGCCTGGCGGCGGTACGGGCATGATGTTTTACTGTTGGAAAACGGGACCGCTGCCCTGGCAGAAGCCTGCGGGGTCGAGGTCAAATACCAGAAAGATTCCGCACCGGTGGCCAGCGAACCTGCCATTCAAAGCCTTGATGAAGTGGATTCCCTGGAGGTCCCGGACCCCTATCAGGACCCGCTGCTGAGTGAATTGTTAAAGGCGACCCGGATTGTGGTGGAAGAGATCGGCGATCAGGCCTTCATCATGGGGAGGGCGGATCAGGGCCCCTTTAGCCTGGCCTGTGAAATCCGGGGGATGTCCAATTTTCTGTTGGATATCACGACCCCTGAAAAGCAGGATAAAGTCCACCAGCTGCTGGATTTCTGTCGTCAGGTCACAGAACGCTATGCTCTGGCGCAAATGGAACAAGGGGCGCATGCCACCTCGGTGGGAGATTCCCCCTCGGGGCCGGATTTGATATCCCCCGATTTTTACCGGCAGTTTGCTTATCCATACATGAAAGTTTTAGCCCAGAGTATGAGGGAAAAGGACATCATTCTCGCCTACCATATCTGTGGAAATGCCACGCCCATTATCGAGGATATGATCAACACCGGCGCTTCGATTATCGAGATTGACCAGAAATCCGACCAGAAAGAGGTCAAAGCGGCGGCTGCAGGAAGGGCGACCTTGTTGGGCCCTATCGACCCCAGTGGAGTGATGGCAAACGGCACGCCAGAACTGGTGATGGAGAAATGCCAGGAAGCCCTGGACAATTTATCGCCGGGAGGCGGATTCATCCTCGGGCCTGGTTGTGCCCTGCCAAACACGACCCCGGATGAAAACATTGACGCCCTCATTGAGGCGGCTAAAAAGTTTCGGATACATTAACTGTGCTAAAAAGGATTGGCGAAAAAATAGTAAAGAAGGAGGACCGGGTATTGAATCATCAAATGGAAATCAGGCCAAGTTGTTAGATTGATTTTTTATAAACATCTAAAAGGAGTGGTTATGACGCTAAAGGTTGGCATTGACAGCTATAGTTACCACCGATTTTTCGGTGAAGTCTATCCTCAGCAAACAGAACCGGATAACCCGCTGAACACCATGGAATTCCTGGAGAGGGCTCATGAACTGGGTGTGGCTGGAGTATCCCTGGAATCATGCTTTATTGAAAGTTTTGATTCCGATTACCTGAAGGAATTAAAAGCCGCTCTGGACGAATATGACTTTGACCGGGTCTGGGCCTGGGGACATCCAGATGGGTTGGAAGCCGGGCAGAATGAGGAAGCCCTGGACGACATGATCGGGCATATCGAGTATGCCAAGGCCATCGGCGCGGAGATCATGCGGGTGGTCGGCAGCAGTCTGGCATTTCGAAATCAACCCCATGGGCCCCAGCTGAAGAAGCTGCGCAAGATGTTCAAAAAAGCTGTCAAGGTGGCTGAAGACATGGATATCAAACTGGCCGTGGAAAACCACTTTGATTACAACGCGGATGAATATCTGGCGCTTCTAGAGGACATCGACTCAGCGTATTTTGGGTTGACATTTGATACTGGAAACTTCATGCGCATGCTGGACGAACCTGTGACAGCGATGGAGAAACTGGGTGAGTATGTTTATGCAACCCATATCAAAGACCTTAAAATCGCCCCCGGGGTCGCTGCCGATGAATGGTTTTTCTTCTCATCTGTCGCTGTTGGCGATGGCTACATCAATATGAAAAAGCTGGCCAAACAGCTGGGCGACTTAGAGTACACGGGCATGCTGGCCGTGGAGTTGGACTACCCTCACCCGGAGGTAGGCACGAACGAGGATGCCGCTGTCGAAAAAAGCGTGAAATATCTCCAGAATTTGGTCGCGGACCTCTGAACACGGGTCCGGGTATGGACGCTTGTGAGAACCTCGAGTATGGATTAGGAGAAAAGGAGGAAGGATCATGGAAGAATTAAATGTCGGGATCATTGGTTACAAATTCATGGGGAAGGCCCATTCCAATGCCTGGAAGAATGTGACGAACTTCTTTGATGTCCCCATCAAACCGGTCATGAAAGTGGCCTGCGGCAGGACAAAGGACGCGGTTCAGGAATTTGCAGACAACTGGGGCTGGGAAGAGGTCGAAACGGATTGGAAAAAGGTTGTGGAAAGGGATGATATTGATGTCATCGATATCTCCGTTCCCCCTAACCTTCATGCGCCGATCGCTATCGCTGCGGCCAAAGCAGGAAAGCATGTCTTCTGCGAAAAACCGATCGCTCTGTCCACCGAAGAGGCCCAGGAGATGTATGAGGCCGCTGAGGAAGCCGGGGTGGTGCATTATTTGAACCACAATTACCGCCGCTGCCCGGCCGTTATGCTTGCTAAACAAATGATCGAGGACGGGAAGCTGGGAAAGATCTACCACTGGCGGGGCTGTTATTTGCAGTCCTGGACCATGGATCCAAATTTCCCGCTCACCTGGCACATGAAGAAGGATATCGCGGGTATGGGATCTAACGGGGGCATCAATTCACACAGTGTGGATTTAGCCCGCTTCCTGGTGGGGGAGATCAAATCGGTTACCGGGATGATGAAAACCTTTATCAAGGAACGCCCTCTGCCCGGTGCTGATGCGGCGACCTTCTCTGCCGGCAGCGGAGAAGCTACCGAGATGGGAGAGGTGGAAGTTGAGGACGCCATTTCCATGCTTGTGGAATTTGAGAATGGCGCTTTAGGCTCTTTTGAGGCCACCACCTTCGCCATTGGCAGGGAAAACTACAACTACTTTGAAATCTACGGCTCCAAGGGGGCGGTGATTTGGAACCTGGAGCGCATGAACGAGCTGCAGTATTACTCCGCTGATGATCCGGAAGGGAAGAAAGGCTTCCGGACCATCCTGGCCACGCAGCCCAGCCATCCGTATATTTCTCACTGGTGGCCCCCAGCCCATAACATCGGATATGAGCACGAGTTCCATCACGCTGTGTACGATTTTTTGAAAGCGGTTGCTGGCGATGGATCGATCGCGCCAAATTTCTATGATGGCGTTCTGGGCATGAAAGTGCTGGAAGCCGGGATCGAATCTGCCGAGAAGGAGAAACAAATCGATATCGAGTGAGATGGCAGGTATGTCTGATATTGTCCCCGGCTGGGAGACCTACCAGCCGGGGGGATATCACCTTCAGAAGGGAATAGGCCTTTTCATCTTTTCAGGGGGCGGAATCCGGATACATCTCTCATGAGGAGTGGGTATGGTGAAGGTTGCTGATGTGGACTTTGCAGGTTATCCGTGCCTGCACATCTCTACGGACCACCTATCTCTGTGGGTCACAAAAGAAGTGGGTCCCCGGGTGATTGGTTTGTCCTTGCCCGGAGGGGAAAACCTCCTGGCTGTCCTGCCGGAGGCAAAAAGTGAATATCCAGGGCAGGAAACATACTATTTCAGGGGCGGGCACCGCCTGTGGTATGGCCCTGAAAAACCGGAAACCACCTACCTCCCTGACAATCAACCGGTGGATATCCAAAAAAGGCATCAGGGGGTGATCATCACGCAGGAAGTCGATCGTCCCACAGGCATACAAAAGTCATGGGAGATCGTGTTTTCGGACGCGGAGGCGAGAATAAAGATCGAGCATAAATTATCCAACCAGGGGGAAACGGATTTTTCCCTGGCTCCCTGGGCGATCACCCAGATCCGACCTGGCGGCATGGGTATCTTTCCTCAAAAAACGGGGCCAGATGATGAACACGGCTTGCTGCCCAATCGACACCTGGTGCTTTGGCCGTATACAGATGTTCAATCTCCCTATATACACTGGGGGAATCGGGCCATTTTTGTTGAGGCGCGGATGACATCTGGGGCTTTGAAAATCGGATTCCCGAACCCCGACGGGTGGTTGGCGTACGCCTTAGAGGGGACCCTGTTCCTTAAAGAGGCAGGATTTGATCCTGAGGCGGCATATGTGGACCGGGGCGCTTCCAGTGAAGTGTATTGCAGCAGCGATTTCATCGAATTGGAGACAATGGGTCCCTATCGACAGCTTTCGCCCGGGGAAACAATCCACCACGTGGAAACTTGGTCCTTGTATGCCGAGGGATCATGGCCTGATGAGATAGAAGAGATATACCGGGGACATGCTGAGAAATAACCTTCCTGGAAGCGCTTAATGTCGCTCAGCAAAGCGCTGTAAACTGTTCACCTGATTGATCCAAAAGGGGGGAGATTCATGGTTTGTCTTTACGATCCCCTCTATCAAGATGAGAAAGGGCTTGGATGTGCTGCCCCGACAGGGTTTTAGACCATTCTTACCTGGGATCCCTGCGGGGTTTTTTCCACGTAAAGCTGAGTAGAGAACTTGTCTTTCATCTCCTCGATGTGGGTGATGACCAGGATTTTCTTGAAATCATCCCGGATGAGGTTGATGGCTTCAATCAGCCGCTGCCTGCCCATCTCGTCCTGGCTTCCAAACCCTTCATCGATGACCAGGGTTTGCAGCCGGGCCCCTGCCCGTTGGGCCAGGACATGAGACAGCGCCAGGCGGATAGCAAAATTAACCCGGAAAGATTCACCCCCTGAATACATCTCGTAATCACGGACCCCGGCTTGATCCCGGATCTGGATGTCGAGCGTTTCCTTGAGGTCCTCCCGGCTGGTGTCTTTGTATTCCCGTTGGGTCAAGAAACGGACGGACATCCCGCCCCCGCTCAACCGCTCCAGGAGCTGGTTGGCTTTGGATTCAATGTGGGGCAGTGCCTGTTCGATGAGCAGGGCGGGGACCCCATTTTTGCTGAAGGCTTCCTCCAGCTGCTTGTACTGGCTGACCTTGCGCCGTAACTCCTCCCGTTCCTGTTCCAGTTGGGCCCGGCGGATTCTCTGTTTTTCGAGCACATTCACCTTTTGTTCCGCCGCCCCGACCTCCCTTTGCAGGACGTTTTCCCTTTCTTTCAAAGCCAGCAGCTCCCTCTCCGCCTCAGCTTTGTCCGGGGCTTGTGCTCGGGCAGATTGAAGGGATTCCTGGGCCTCCGCTAACTCTGCCTTATGCTCCGCCAGTTCTTCCTCTTCAACCCTGATCTGGGCGGATAATTCATCGAGCTCTCGTTCCAGGGGAGAGAGAGCGGCCCGGGCCTTCTCCAATTCACCCATCCGTTCTTGAATGGCGTTTCCCTGCTTCACCTTATTCCGTATATCATCATGCCGGGCAGCGTCATATCCAATCTCTTTCAGCCGGGCGTTGATCTCTGCCAGTTTCTCTCTCGCTTCCGGAGCATAAGTCTCCTCCGCCAGAATGGTCTCAATCTCTTCCAGGCGCGGCGCGGACTCCGCTTCCCATTCTTCTTTCCGTTCCTGAATTTGGGCCAGCCGGTTGCGGATCTGATCCGCTTCCTTGGTCCGTTCCCGGACTTTGTCCTCCATTGTGCTCAGCTGGGTGATCTTTAAGCGAAGATCCTTGACGACCTGGCCCGCTTCTGAGAGAACCGCTTTGTTCTCCCGGAACCGGTCTCCCATTTCTTTCCCTTCCGCTTCCAGGCGCTGGATCAGGTCCTCCCTTTCTTCCGGGGATAAATCCTGCCCGCACAACGGACATGCAGCCCCTTCCGCCTCTTTGAGCTCTTGAATCCGCTCCTTCAATTCATTCATTTCCTCCCGGAGGACCGGGTTTTCAGCGTTGGCATCCGCTTGTTTTTGTCGTGCCTCCTCCAACGCCTCCTGCAACTGGTCCCGTTTTTGAAGGTCATCCTCAGCGGCAGCGATCTCTTTTTCAAGGGCAGCCAGCTGATTTTCGAGTACGGGGACATTTTCCAGGGTCGTTTGCAGTTTGCGATATCGTTCCCGGAAAGAATCTAGTTCCTGGGTTAATCGGGCTTTCTCAGCAGCGATCTCCCGTAAAGGGGCCTGGCGGAGTTTTTCTTGCTCCCGGAATTTTTCCGCGATCTCTTCCCATTCAGCAAGGTCCTGTTTTGCTTTTTGCCATTCCTGGTATTCTTTCTGGATTTTCTGTGCCTGGTCTATGGTCTCAGTCAGGGATTCCTTTTCAGCCTCGCGTTGTTGCAGGCGTTCTTGAAGCTTTTCCAGCTTACTTTCCCCCTTGTTGACCTGTCTTGCCAGAGACTCCACGAATTTGGTTTGTTCTTTCAGCGATGCTTCCACGGCCAGGATATTCTCCAAATTGGCTTCCTGGGACTGGCGGGCCTTGACCGCTTTTTCCAGCTCCAATTCCAGCTGGGAAAGGCGCTCTACCCGGGTTTCCTCCTCTTCCAGCTCCTGGGAGATTTCCCTGAGTCGGCCTTCGAGTTGGTCGATCTCTGATTCCACTTCTTTTCTCTTCTGGAAGGTGCGTTTTCGATACGTTTCCCACACCTCCAGTCCCAGAATCTGGGACAGGATCCGCTTTCGATCACTGGGACTCAATTTGGTGAATTGATCCGCTTCCCCCTGTAAGAAGAAGGCGGCGTTGATGAACGTTTCATAATCCAGCCGGAGCACCTCTTCAATTTTTTGGTCCGTCTCGCGCAGAGTGCGCTCGGTGAGAGGTTTCCAGCTCGGGTCTCCTTCCCCCTCACCCTCTTGTTGGATTTGAAACTCCACCATTTTCGTCTCACCCCGTGGGTTGGAGCGGGTAATTTTATAGGTGTTCCCTTCGTAGGCGAAAACGAAGCTGACCACAGCCTGTTTGGATTGGGTATTAATCACGGACTCGTCGTGTTTCCGGGCCCTGCCGAATAGGGCCCAGGTCATGGCATCCAAAATGGATGATTTCCCGGCGCCGTTTCGGCCGGCAATGCAGGCCAGGTCAAAAGAGGTAAAGTCGATCTCCACGGGTTCTTGATAGGATAGGAATCCAGAAAGGGTGAGTGAAATGGGGATCATAGCGTTTTATTGGGGCATTTCATGTGTATTGCTCGATTTTTAATAAGCGTTCTCCAGCTTCCATTAATAAAGACTCGCTCTTGGCGAAGTGCAGACGGATCAAACCCGTGGGGGATTGGAGATAGGGATAGAAGCTGTCTCCCGGCACGGCTGCCACCCCGATTTCCCGGGCCAGCCAATAGCAGAAGGAGGTGTCATCCTCCATCTGGAAGGGCGAGATGTCCACCATCACGTAGTACGCGCCCTGGGGCTGGGTGTATTGCAGCCCGGCGCGGTCGAGGTAATCCAGAAAGAGGTCCCTGCGCTGGGTGTATTTCGTCAGAAGGTCCTGGTAATAATGATCGGGGAAGTTCAGGGCTGTAACAGCGGCTTCCTGGAAAGGCGTGGGCGCTCCGATGGTCAGGTAATCGTGCACTTTCCGGATCCCTTTCGTGACTTCCGCAGAGGCAATCGCGTAACCCACCCTCCAGCCGGTGACCGCAAAGGTTTTGGAAAGCGAGCTGCAGGTGATGGTTCGCGCAAACATATCCGGCAGGCTGGCCATGTAGGTGTGCTGATGGGGTGGATAAACGATGTGTTCGTAGACCTCATCGGTGATCACAAAGGCGTCATGTGCGTAGGCAAGCTCCGCGATGAGGGACAGCTCCTCCAGCGTGAATACCTTGCCGGTGGGATTGGAAGGGTTGCAGAGGATGAGCGCTTTGGCATCCGTTTTTTTGAAAGCCCCCCGGAGCTCTCGGGGATCGAAGGTATACTCAGGGGGATAGAGGGGAACATAGACCGGTTCTGCTCCAGCGAGGACGGTGTCGGGGAAGTAATTTTCGTAAACAGGGGAAAAGAGGATCACACTGTCTCCGGGATTAACAACCGCCATCAACGAGGCCAGCATGGCTTCTGTACTGCCGCAGGTGACCGTGATTTCAGTGTCCGGGTCAATGGGCAGATTCATGAAGCGGCCCGCTTTCTGGGCTAATGCTTCCCGGAAACGCTGCGTCCCCCAGGTCAGCCCGTACTGGTTGTGTCCAGAGCGCAGCGCCCCCACGGCTGCCTGAATTAACTCCCCGGGAGGATCGAAATCAGGAAATCCCTGTGAGAGGTTAATGGCCTGGTACTGATTGGCGATGCGCGTCATATCACGGATGATGGATTCTGTGAAGCGCAGGAGGCGGGAGGCGGTTTGGGGGGTCATTCTCCAATTTCTCCTTTCACGGTTTGGACAATTTTTTCCGCGTGTAAATCCGCCATGTTGTAATAGGTAGCATCCAGATGATCCGATATTTTTCGGGCCAGACCCTTGTCGAAATCCTGGTGTTCCATGTTGATGACCAGGCTGGGGATCTCATCCTTGGCGATTTGTTCAGCGATTTTATAAGCTTCTTGCTGGGGTGCCATATCTGTCATTGAGACGTTTCCCACGCCGTCTGTGAGGAGGATCAACAAGGGGCGGATATCTGGATGGGTTATCTTTTCTTTGTTCAGCACGTCATGTGCCATCGACAGACCGGCAGACAGAGGCGTTTTCCCGCCAATGGGAATGTCAACCAGGGCTTTTGTGGCAAGTTCCGTGGAATTGGTGGGGGGCAGAACCAGGAGGGCGCGGTCTTTCTGAAAGACCACCAGCCCCACCCGGTCCCGCCTCTGGTAGGCGTCCGTTAACAAGGAAAGGATGGCGCCTTTGGTGGCGCGCATACGTTCTGCAACCGCCATGGACCAGGAGGCATCGACCACGAAAAGGATCAGATTCCCGGTTTTCTGCACCCGGACTTTGCGTTGAACATCGTCCGCTCGAATGGCGAAGGCCAGGTTCTCCCTCAGGTCCTGGCGCTGTTTTTGATAGGGGGCAGCAGCCCGGAAGGTGGCGTCGAAGGCGACGTCCCGGAAGTCACCCTTGGCAGGTCGGGCCTGGATATAGCGGCCGCGTTTACGGTCCGAACGGGTTTCTGACCGCCTTCCGCTGTCTTTTCTCTTCAGTGTATCAAGGGGCGATTCTATGTGGTCGGGGTCAAAGGTTTCCCCGATGTCAACCTCTTCACCCCCCTCCCACCAATCTGCTGAACCCGTTTCGAAAACTTCCTTCGTGCCCGGTTCAGCAGCGGGAGGCGGGGGTCCTTCCTTCTCTCTAACCGAGTCTACTGGCTTCTTTTTTTTTTCCTTTTCCCCCCTGGGTTTTTTGGATTCTGTCGAGGATGTTTCTCCCTCTTCGCCTTTCTTTTCTTCAGACCCTCTTTGCGATCCTTTCAAGGCGTCAATCCGCTCCGCCAGTTCCTCCGCGCTGATTTCCGTCTCCTGGAAGGGCCCGCGCTTCAGGCGGTGGGGGTAGGCCAATTCGGCTGCCAGAGCGATATCCCGGCCGGTGATTTCCGTCCGCCCCTCAAAGGCCGCGTGGGCCCGGGCGGTTTTCAAAATTACCAGGTCTGAGCGGTGGCCTTCCACATGCAGGGAGGTGCTTAAGTTGGCGATGTCGACCATGTTTTTTGTGGAATATGTGACCTCTGGTAATAGTGAGCGGGCCTTTTTGATCTTTTGGGAGAGTTCCCTTTCTTTGGGAAGCCATGTTTCCCGGAAACCTTCTGGGTTCCGTTCGTATGCCAGGTGGCGTTCCATGATCAAAACCCGCTCGCGAGTGTCACGGATGCCCCTGATATTCACGGAGAGCGCAAAACGGTCTAATAATTGGGGGCGCAGATCCCCTTCCTCGGGGTTCATGGTCCCGACCAGGATGAAGCGGGCGGGATGCCGGAAGGAGATGCCCTCTCGCTCCACAATATTCATCCCCATGGCAGCAGAATCCAGGAGGAGATCCACGACGTGATCATCGAGCAAATTGACCTCGTCAATGTAGAGCAGCCCGCGGTTGGCATCCGCCAATACGCCCGGTTCGAAATGCCGCTCCCCTTTTTGAATGGCTTTCTCGATGTCCAGCGTGCCCACAACCCGGTCTTCTGTGGCGGAAACCGGGAGGTTGATGAATGGCGTGGGGAGCATTTCGATGCTCCGGTCCACACCTTTTTCCGCTTTTTCTTTGCATTCCGTGCACCAGGTGGTGGGACGATCAGGATGGCAGCCGAAGCGACAGTCCGCAAAGGTTTTCACCTCGGGTAAAAGGGCCGCCAGCGCGCGGGCAGCTGTGGATTTTGCCGTTCCCCGTTCACCCCGAATTAACACGCCGCCGATGCGTGTATTGACGGCGTTGAGCACCAAGGCCCGTTTCATTCGTTTTTGACCGACGACAGCTGTAAATGGGTAAATGACCCTCATGTTCTACCTTTTTTGAAAAAGAAACGTGTAAAGACCAGATTGTACGCTACCTCGTAAAAAAACTGTTTTTCAGGCAATGTTTTTGCCCGTGACTATCTTACCATAAAGGTTGCCAAGTTGAAATTTGCACTGTATAATTGCCACATCCTTTCACCCCCAGGGAGTAGAGCATTTTATGACCGAAGAAAACCAAGAAAAAGAAAGGGAAGAAGTCGTGGTCCCAACGAATGAACCAGTCCGTGAAGAAGCGCTTGATATGGAAACCCTCCTCGCCCAGGAAGGGCTGGGTCTGGCCTCCATCCCCCAAAAAGGAGAAATCCGGAACGGGGAGATCACATCCATCACAAAGCATGAAATTCTCATCGATGTGAAGTCGAAGGCAGATGGGATCATTGCCGGTTACGAATTGGATAAAATCGATCAAGACACGCTGCAAACGTTTGAAGTTGGAGACGTAATTTCCGTCTACATCGTCGAGCCCGAAGATCCCAACGGCAATGTCGTCCTGTCCTACACGCGCGCCCAAGAAGAAAAGGATTGGCAGCGAGTGGAGGAGATGTTGGAGAGTGGAGAAACCTTGGAAACCATTGTTGAGGGATATAACAAAGGCGGGTTGCTCGTCCCTGTAGGTCAATTACAGGGTTTTGTGCCCGGATCTCTGGTCAGCGTGTTTCGAGAACAAGAAGGGGCAACCCCGGAAGACCGCTGGGAGAATACGGTAGGCGAACCCATCACAGTGAAGGTGATTGAGGTAGAGCGCGAGCGGCAGCGTTTAATCCTTTCAGAACGGGATGCCATTGGAGAGACGCGGGAAGCGATCAAAGAACAGCTTATTGATGACCTGGCGGTGGGGGACCATGTCACAGGATATGTCAGCAGCCTGGCAGATTTTGGCGCCTTTGTGAACATTCAAGGGGTGGATGGCCTCGTTCACCTCTCGGAGCTTTCCTGGGAGCATGTGGAGCACCCCCGGGATGTGGTTAAAGTGGGCCAGGAAGTGGAGGTGGAGGTCATCAGCCTGGATGAAGAGAAACGGCGCATCGGCCTTTCTTTACGCAGGTTAGAGGATGACCCCTGGAAAGAGAAAATCCAGGATTTGGAAGAGGGGCAGCTTGTGCAGGCGACGATCACTAATTTGACGGATTTTGGGGCTTTTGCCCGCATCAGCGGTACGGAATTGGAAGGGCTGATCCATATCTCAGAGCTGAGCGCGCAGCGAGTGGGGCATCCATCCGAAGTGGTCAGCGTGGACGAGGAGTTGACATTGAGGGTGATCAACCTTGATAAAGAACGGCATAGAATCGGCCTGAGTTTGGAGAAAGTGGATTCAGACGAATTCGCATCTTATGACTATGAAAAGATTCAGGAAGAGTTCGAAGAAGAAGGGGGATTGGAAGAAATGGGAATCAGCGAGGCCGAGGAACCCGTGGAAGACGATGAAAAGGGGGTCGGGGAAGAGGCGCTTTCTGAAGATGGAAAAGAGGAGCTCGAGGGAGATCAGCCTCCCGATGAGGGGGAACCAGGAAAGGGCAGCGAAGCCCCTCCTGATGATCAGGAATGACCCTGCAGCAGACAGCGCACCCTACCCAGGTGCGCTTTTTTTCTATCCCGGGGGTTTTGTGAAAGGATGCACGTGCTGCATACAAAATTGTCAGACCCGGGCAGGAATATTTATTATATTTTTATTAAAAAAGGCACTAGCCTAAAATTTGAGGGCTTTCTTTGGTAGAATGTTTTTACCAGTAAGCAAGAATTCTCTCTATTACAATCGCAACTGAAATTCGGGGGAACCCCCGGGTTGTTGCAGGAGGTTGCATTTTGGCTAGTATGGAAAGATTTACCCAGCGTGCTCGACGTGTTTTAAGTCTGGCACACAAAGAAGCAGAGCGCATGCACCATGCCCAAATTGGCACGGAGCACCTGCTTTTGGGTTTGTTGAGAGATCAAGGCGGTATCGCCGGACGGGTCTTGCGCGAGTTAGGTTTAGATATGGAGAGCGTGCTGACGGTCACCGAAGGGATCACCGGGTATGGTGATTACCGGGGTGATGCGCTGGCACTGTCCTCCGGAACACAGCGCGTGCTGGAATTAGCAGTGGAAGAGGCCCGTAAGTTAGGGCATCATTATATTGGTGTGGAACACATCTTATTGGGGTTGATCGAATATGGAAAAGGGGTGGCCCATGAAGTGCTGGGTCAGCTCGGTTTGACCTCTGAACAAATCCGCCGCCAGACATTACGAGTGATTGAGGATATGAAGGAAAAAAGCAAGTTGCAGCGGGAAAGCAAACGTTCTCGTCGCTCGAAACGGACCAAGAGTAAGAGTTCGACTCCCATGGTGGATCAGCTCGCTGTTGATCTCACCGAATTGGCAGAAGAGGGGAAGCTGGATCCTGTCATTGGACGCGAGTCGGAGATTGAGCGGGTCGTTCAAATTTTGGCCCGCCGGACCAAGAATAACCCTGCCCTGATCGGAGAACCCGGGGTGGGAAAAACAGCCATCGTGGAAGGTCTCACCCAGCGCATCGCGGACGGAGAAGTCCCCGCCCCCCTGTTGGGAAAACGGGTTCTGCAGCTGGATCTGGGTTCTGTGGTCGCGGGCACAATGTACCGCGGTCAATTTGAGGAGCGTTTGAAACGTGTCATTTCAGAGCTCAAATCATCCGACGCCATCCTCTTCATTGATGAGGTCCACATGCTGGTGGGAGCCGGGTCCGCTGGTTCAGCGATGGACGCAGCGAACATTCTCAAACCGGCCCTATCTCGGGGTGAGCTGCAGGTTGTGGGCGCGACGACCATGGATGAGTACCGCAAGCATATTGAAAGTGATGCGGCGCTTGAGCGCCGCTTCCAACCTATCGTCGTCGAAGAGCCCACCGAAGAAGAAACGGTTGAAATCCTTCAGGGCATTCGCAAGGCCTATGAAGACCATCACCAGCTCCAGATATCTGACGAAGCCTTAGAGGCAGCTACGGACCTCTCAGCACGTTATATTTCTGACCGCTTCCTGCCGGATAAAGCCATTGACCTGGTGGACGAAGCGTCTTCCCGGGTTCGGATGTACAAAAATCCCATCGGTGAGTCCGCCAAAGAAGTGGTTTCGAAATTGCGGAATGTGCGCAAGGAGATCAAAGGCGTAGAGGAAAGCGGTTTGGGAGAGATTGAAGATTTGGAGAACCGGGAGGCGGACCTGGAAGATGAGCTGGAAGAATTGAAGCTGGCCTGGGATCGGGACAGCAGTCCGATCGTGTCCACTAAAGATATCGCTGAGGTGGTCTCGATGTGGACGGGCATCCCCGTCATGGAGCTGGAACAGGAAGAATCAGACAGGCTCCTGCAGATGGAAGAATCCATCCACGATTATATCGTGGGGCAGGACGAAGCCATTGACAAGATTTCCAAGGCTGTGCGCCGGGCCCGGGCAGGGTTGAAAGACCCCAAACGGCCGGTTGGCTCCTTCATTTTCCTCGGCCCCACCGGGGTGGGGAAGACAGAACTCACCAAAGCCATGGCGCGCTTCCTGTTTGGCAGTGAAGAAGCGCTGATTCACCTCGACATGTCCGAATTCATGGAGCGCCACAGCGTCAGCCGCCTGGTGGGAGCACCCCCGGGATACATCGGTTATGACGAAGCTGGGCAGCTCACGGAGGCGATCCGCCGCCGGCCTTACTCCATCGTCGTTTTTGACGAGATCGAGAAGGCGCACCACGAGGCGTACAATATGCTCCTCCAGATCATGGAGGAAGGGCACATCACAGACGCCAAAGGCAGGACCGTCGATTTCCGGAACGCGATCATCATCATGACCTCCAACATCGGCGCGGATCTGATCCAGAACCAGACCTCGATCGGATTTGAGCTGGCTCAAAATGAGGAAGAAGCTCGAGAGCGCGAGTATGAGGAAATGCGCAGCAAGCTGCTCAAAGAATTGAAAAAGGCTTTCCGGCCCGAATTCATCAACCGGGTGGACTCCGTGATCGTTTTCCACTCCTTGACCCGTGAAAACATCCGGGATATCGTGTCTCTGGAGATGGATAAAGTCAGAGATCGCCTGAAAGAGAAAAATCTGGAATTGAAAGTCACGGAAGAGGGTGTCGACCTTCTGGCGGAATTAGGGTACAACCCGGAAATGGGCGCTCGACCCTTGCGCCGCGTGATCCAGCACAAAATCGAGAACCAGCTTTCCGATGCCCTCCTCGAGGGCAGATTCAAAGCGGGAGACCTGGTTATCGTTGATGCCTCTTATCCGGATGATGAGGAAGAAGAAGGAGAGATCGTGCTCGAAAAAGGCGATCCCTCAGAGGTCGAAAATGGTGTCAAACCGGAGGACACGGAAGAACCGGTGCCTGTAGGATAAGGTCCCTGATCAGAAAATCACAACAGCGTGCTGATTTTTGTCAGCACGCTGTTTTTTGTTAATTGAAAATGACTTTAATGCGCCCGGTGATATTCTTTGAAACTGTAAATATCATGTGAGCTGATCCCGCGGATCTCCCCGGCATGCTCGGTCAAGAGCGCTTTCAGGCGCGAGGCGTGGGGGCCGGCCAAGCCTTCCGTGATTTTCCTGGGAAAGAAGGCTAAACGGTAAGCGTCAGGGCCCCGGTCATGGAGATCTGTCAGGGGGTGAAAAGGAGAGGCTGCATCCCCGCAGTGCAGCAGCCAGTTCCCTGTGCTGCCGATGGCTGCCCCGCAGTGGCCCGGGGTGTGACCGGGCAGGGGCAGCAGATAGAATGAAGTTTCCGGGGTGGTCAGGACCTGGATGGCGTCCAACCCGAACCAGGTTGTATCCCTCTGCTCATGGAAGACCCAATACGGGCCGTGTGCCCATTGGGATGGAAGATAAGCAAATCCCATCATCCCCCGGGGCTTTTGAGCGGCCTGGTATTCTTTCTCATAAATGTGAACGTTCGCTCGGGGAAAGTCGGACAGTCCCCCGGCGTGGTCGATATGCAGGTGGGTGCAGATGATATCGGTCACGTCATCTGCCTGGTATCCAAGCGCTCTGACCTGGTGCAGGGCAGTTTCCGCCGGGTCCCGGGGGACGCCCATGTAGTTCAGGAAAAAACGCATTTTGGGGGTGGGTTGGGTGTAATCCCTCAAGCCGAAGCCGGTATCCACCAGCACCAACCTCCTGCCGGATTCCACCAGCAGGCAGTAGACCAGGGAGTCGATGTGGACAAAAGGCGCGTGGAGGGTCCCACAGTTCAGGTGATGTATTTTCATTTTTTACCTGGTAATGAAAGGGGATCTAGGCTTGACCCGTTGAGAAATCGTGCGCCATGTTGATCCTCTTCTGCAGGGCCGGGTGGGAATAGAGCAAGAACTCCACCCAGGCCTCGGGGTCCGCCTCGGCCAGGTTCTGGTCAGCCAGGCGAACCAGGGCGGAGGCGTAAGCCTCTCCGTTTTCCGCGGCCTGGAGGGCGTAGCGGTCGGCCATGCGCTCCCGCCAGCGGCTGTAAGCGTTGCTGAGGGGCATGGTGACCAGACCGTATAGGCTCATGACCAGGCCAAAGAGAGGAAGTGCTGCAAGATCCGATACACCCTGGAAACCGAAATATCCGATGCCCCAGTCCAGGAGGAGGGATGCCAGGTAGAGACCGCCAAAGGTGAGGACGGTCTGCACCGCGATCCCCAGGGGAATGTCGTTGTTGACGTGGTGGCCCAGCTCGTGGGCCAGCACGGTTTCGATCTCGTCGTCGGAAAATTCCTCCAGCAGCGTATCTCCCAGGATGATCCGACGCGTGTTTCCCAGTCCAGTCAGGGCGGCGTTGGCCTGTTTAGTACGCCGGCTCATATCAAATTTAAATACACCTTTCACTTCGGTGCCGGCTTTCTCAGCCAGCCTGATCAAGCGTTCTTTGAGGTCCTGATGTTCCTCTTCCAGGGGTTGAAAATCATAGAAGATGGGAAAGATCAGGATAGGCGCTAAATTGGCAAGGATGACGCTGAAGAAAAGGAGAACCAGCCCGGTCCACAGCCACCAGGTCTGAGGCGCAATGCGGAGCAGGAAATAGACCACCTCTAAGAGAAGTCCCCCCAGAGCTGCCCCCAAGAGGAGACCCTTGAGCTGGTCGGTGATCCAGCCTTTGAGGTCCTGATTGGATAATTCGTAACGGTGTGGCAGCACATATCCCGTGTAATAGGATAACGGCAAATCGATCAGGTAAAGGACGCCGCCGAAGATACCCCCAAAAGCCCCCACGGCTATCCAAACGCTGTCCGTCCAGGAGAAAACCCAGTCCCTCAGCGCTGCTGACCAGCCGGTGAGCAGCCAGGCCAGGAGCAGGGCGGTGCCCAGGACCAGGTCCAGGAGCATGAAGCGTCGCCGGAGGCGGGCGTATTCCTTGGCTTTCTGTTGGCGCTGTGGATCTACTTTTTGTTTTCTTGAATTATTTTCCATGGTTCCAATTATAACATTCTGGGGGAGGATGACCTCTGGAGCTGATGAGGAAAATTTTTTGGGCAATGTATTGTCCCAGCGTGCTGGTTTGCTTTTATTCTTCTCTATTCATGGCGTACTTCCAATAGGTGATGTCGTATCGCTCGATCACTTCCACCAAATGCATGCCGATTTTTTCTGAGACCCGTTTTGAAGCCTGGTTGCCGACCCGGATCAGGCTGACCAGCCGCGGCAGTTCCAGGGACTGAAAGGCGAAATCGCGCACGGCTCGGGCCGCTTCTGTGGCGTAGCCCTGGTTCCAATACGCGCTGCATATGTCATATCCCAGCTCGGTGACATCTTCGCCTTCCAGATCCATGTGCTCCAGCCCGCAGTCGCCGATCAAGACCTCCTCTGATTTCAAGATCACCGCGAAGAGTCCATATCCGCAGCGTTCTTGGTGGGCCAGATTCCGATCCAGCCAAGCCTGCATTTGCTGGCGGGTAAATGGAGGTTCGTTAAAGGAGGCCATCACCCGGGGATCTCCAAAGATATTTAGCAGATCATCCAGGTCATCGGAAACCATCGAACGCAGATGGAGTCTTTGGGTGTCCAAATGGATGTGTTTCATATATCTGAACCCTTTTTGTTTTGAGTCTTCTTTCGTTACTTCTTGGCTTCAGGCCCCGCTGGGGAGGTGAAACCAATATCAGGTGCCCACGCGGCTGAAAACGGAAGGCGGTTTGATTGTCCTATATCCAAGAAGGCCATTTCAGATTAAGCAGCTGAAGTGTATCACAGGTGGGGAGTGAAGGGAACACCTCCGGATATTTTTTATGTCGATGGTTTCCCTTGAAGTTGTTTATAATACGTCATACAGGTGTGGGTTCAAAATTAATATCCCAAGGAATGCGTCCCTGCTGGCTGGAGGCATGGTTTTGATGGTTTGATAGAGAACAACCGAGAAAGGGGCAAGGGAAGGATGAGCATGGATCGTAAGCGTGCCAAAGAACGAATCGAAGAACTGCGCGAAGAAATTCGCCACCATGATTATCTCTATTATGTCAAAAACGAGCCGGAGATATCGGATGATGAATATGACGAGTTGTTTAAAAAGCTCCAGGCGCTAGAGGAGCAGTTCCCGGATTTCCAGTCCGAAAACTCTCCTACCCAGCGGGTGGGCGCTCCCCCGGTGGACGAGCTCCCGGATGTGGAACACACCGCGCCCATGCTCAGCCTGCAGTCCAGCCATCAGGAAAAAGAAGCCCGCGATTTTCACGACCGCGTGCTGCGAGGACTGGGGGAGCAAGGAGAGGTGGCGTACGTCGCGGAACCGAAATTTGATGGAGCTTCCGTGGAACTGGTGTATGAAGGTGGGGCCCTGGATCGTGCAGCCACCCGTGGAGATGGACAGGTGGGTGATGAAATCACGGAAAATGTGCGCACCGTCGGCTCGGTTCCGCTGCGATTGATGGATACGACCCGGCCTGTGCCGGATGTGCTGGCGGTGCGGGGAGAGATCCTGATTTCTATAGAAAACTTTGAAGATCTCAATCAGAGGTTGATCAACGAGGGTAAGGAACCCTTTGCTAACCCGCGGAACGCGGCTGCCGGTTCCCTGCGCCAGCTTGATCCAAGCATCACGGCCCAACGCCCATTGGAAATTTATGTGTATGACATTTTATACCTGGAGGGCGGTGATGTGGGTTCCCAATGGGAGGTGCTGGGAGCCCTGCGGGACTGGGGCTTCCGGGTCAGCGAGCTCTCCAAACGCCTGGATTCTTTTGAAGAGGTAATCCGATATCACGATGATATGGAAGACCGCCGTGACAGGTTGAATTATGAAATCGATGGGGTGGTGATCAAGCTGAACGATCTGGCTGCCCGGGAAGACCTGGGCAGCACTGCCCACCATCCGCGCTGGGCCTTTGCCTTTAAGTTTCCACCCCGGAAGGAAATTACGCACGTGGACCGCATCATTCCCAGTGTGGGCCGCACAGGGATTGTCACCCCAATCGCCATGCTGCGGCCGGTGCAGATAGGCGGGGTGACCATCAGCCGGGCCAGTTTATATAACATCGAGCAGCTGCATAAAAAGGACATCCGCGAGGGAGATAAAGTCCGGGTGCAGCGGGCGGGGGATGTCATCCCCCAGGTTGTGGAGCGGATTGAGGAAGAGGACGAAGAACGGCAACCGCCCTTTGAGATGCCGGAGGTCTGTCCTTCCTGTGGATCCGTGTTAAAGCGGCGGGGTCCGTTTGTGATCTGTCCCAACAGCTTCGGATGCCCGGCCCAGCTCGCGGGTCGGATCGAGCATCTGGCCTCCCGGAATGCCCTGGACATTGAGGGGATTGGCGAGGAAACAGCTCAGCTGCTGGTCAAGGAGGGCCTGGTGGAGAAACTGCCGGACCTTTTTGACCTGACCGAAGAGGAGGTCCTTTCCCTGGAAGGGTTCGCGGAAAAATCCTCCCGGCAGCTGATTGAAGCCATTGACGGTGCCCGGAAGGTAGAGCTGCGTCGCTTTTTGTACGGACTGGGTATCCCGGAAGTAGGCCAGACGGTGGCCCGGGACCTGGCCCACCATTTTCAATCCTTGGGTGCTCTGCGTGAAGCGAGCCTGGAAGACCTGGAAGAGGTCCCCGGCATCGCCCATAAAATGGCGGCAGCCATCCACGGCTTCTTCAAAGGCCAGGCCTCCCAGGAGATGCTGGATGAGCTGTTGGATGAGATCGACATGATTGAGCCCGAAATCCCCGAACAGCAGCCTCTGCAGGGGTTGACGTTTGTATTCACTGGCGGCCTGGAGACATGGAGCCGGAGCGAAGCCCAGGAACTGGTGGAGCGCCACGGTGGAAATGCTACCTCCTCGGTGAGCGGGGCCACCGATTATGTGGTGGTGGGAGATAACCCGGGGTCAAAGCTCGACGAAGCCCGGGAAAGGGGAGTGGAAACCCTGGATGAAGGCGCATTTAAGTCGCTTTTGTCTTCTAAAGGTGTGGATTTTGCGTAAGGGGAGAGGATAGAGAAAGCCATGGAAAACGCAGAGATCGCGCGTGTTTTGAAGCGTTTTGCGGATTTATTGGAGATCAAAGGGGGGAACCAGTTCCGGGTCCGGGCCTACCGGGATGCGGCCCGGACAGTGAACACTTTCCCGCGCCCCATGGATGCTGCTCTGGAGGAGGGGGAAGATTTGACCGAACTGCAAGGCATTGGTGAGGACATGCAGGAGCATATCCTGGATATCACACAGACCGGGACCATGCCTCAGTATGAAGAATTGGCTGGAGAGGTGCCGGAGAGTTTGATCGAGATCATGAACCTGGAGGGCATGGGTCCGAAACGTACCGCGCAGCTGTGGCATGAACTGGACATCCGGACCCTGAAAGAGCTCCAGGCTGCGGCAGAAAAGGGGGATGTGGCTGCCCTGGACGGGTTCGGGGAGAAGACCCAGCAGGGTATTCTGGAGGAGATCGAGCGCTACACCGGGATGGAACAGCGCACGTTGCTGGCCGAAGCGGATCAGTATGTGCGCTCGCTGACCGATTACTTGCAGGACGCGCCTGGACTGGAGCGACTGGAGATAGCCGGAAGCTACCGCCGCCGCAAGGAAACGGTGGGTGACATCGATATCCTGGCCATCGCCAGCGAAGAACCCCAAAAGATCATGACATATTTCACGGAGTACGGCCCGGTTGCGGAGGTGATCGCTGCGGGTGAAACACGAGGTACAGTCCGGCTGGAAAGCGGGTTGGATGTGGATCTCCGCATTCTGGAGCCGAAAAGTTTTGGCGCTGCCCTGCTCTATTTCACGGGCTCTAAAGCCCATAACGTCCACCTCCGCAAGCTGGCAGTGGACCAAGATTTACGGATTTCGGAATACGGGATCTTCGCTGTGGATGAGGAAGAAGAGGGAGAGGAAGATGATCCCTGGGCCGGGGAATGGCTGGCGGGGGAGAAAGAAGAAGAGATCTACGATCAGATTGGATTACCCTGGTTCCCGCCTGAGCTGCGGGAGGATCGGGGGGAAATCGACAAGGCACAGGAGGGTGACCTTCCCGAATTGATCAACCACGAGGACATCCGGGGAGATTTGCAGATGCACTCCACGTGGTCGGACGGCAAGTCCTCCCTGGAGGATATGCTTAAGGGATGCCGGGAGCGGGGGTATGAGTACTTTGCCATCACCGATCACGGGCCGTCCCTGGCCATGACCCAGGGGCTGGACGCCGGAAAAGCCCGGGATCAGTGGGAGGAAATCAAACGGCTCGAGGAAAAATATGAGGGGATTCGCATCCTGCGGGGGATGGAGGTCGACATTCTTAAAGATGGGACTCTGGATATGGATGAGGAGACCCTGGAGAAATTGGACCTGGTCGTGGCCTCCATCCATTCTCATCTAGATCTCGCCCCTCCCGATCAGACCGAGCGCATCCTCCGCGCCCTGGAGCATCCCCGGGTCAACATCCTGGCCCACCCCACGGAACGAAAAATCCAGGAGCGGAGCCCCATGGTTTACGATATGGAAGCCGTTCTTGAGGCAGCTGCCGAACACGGTGTCGCGGTGGAACTCAACGCCCAGCCCAACCGCCTTGACCTCTCCGACGTGCAGGTGCGGTTGGCCAAAGAGAAGGGGGCTGTAGTGGTGATCAACACCGATGCCCACCGTGTGGAAGAACTGGCCTATATGCGCTACGGGGTGGATCAGGCCCGCCGGGGATGGCTTGAGCCGGGAGATGTGTTGAACACGCTGTCCATTCAGGATCTGATAGAGGGGTGGCTTGGTTAACCCCTCTCATGATCGGATGTAGTGCCCTGGGGGAAGATACCTCGCGCTGGGTAGGGGGTGTTCCAGATACAAAGATGAACAGATCATAAAAGCCCCCTTGACTTTCCAGGATTAATTAGTTACATTATAAATAGTTTCATATCTAATTATTCGAGGTGAAACAATGTCATGTGACGTCGACGAAACGGAATACACCTCTTTGGTGGCCTCCCAGATGCTTTACCGCTGGATCCAGAAAGCCTATGTCTTATTTGACGATTATGACCGACGATCCCTGGAACGGTTTCAGCTCAACACCTCCCAGTATCGAACCCTGTTGTTATTTGAAAATGAAGAGGGGAAGCGCTTGACCACGATCAGCGACCGGCTGCTGCTTTCCAAAAGCACCATTACCCGGGTCATTGATGAATTGGAAAATCGTGGTTGGGTTGAGCGCGTCCCGGATCCTGAAGACCGCCGCGCGCAGCGTGTGGTCCTCACGGCGGAGGGTAGGCGTAAACGCCTTGAAATATGCCGGGCGCACCAGCAAGCTTTGGAGGATGTCTTCCAGAGGTTCTCAGACCGGCAGCAGGAAGATCTGGATCGTTTGATGCAGAACCTGTGTCAGTCCCTGCGATTATCAATAAGTAGCATTGATCCCATAGAATCAGAATTTTAATCCTGCATCCCCGCCTATGAAAAGGGGAAGGAGGTGATGACCAGCTCAGATAATTTGATCGAATGTAGGAAAGTTAGAAGTTAATTTTTTGTTCAAGCAGTAACTTTCGGAGGAAAGAAAGATGGATATGAAGAAGAAACCTTTATGGATTATGATTGTCGCGTTGCTGACGTTTGCTCTCGTCCTGGGCGCGTGCGCCTCGCCGACCCCGGAGCCGACAGAGGAACCGACAGAAGAAGTCGTAGAAGAACCCACAGAAGAACCTGTGGAAGAACCTACAGAAGAACCCGTAGAAGAACCTGAAGAGGAGGCTGAAGCGCCCACCCTCGTGATTTGGGCGGATGAGACACGCTCCCCGATCATCGAAGAGATCTCCGGGAAATACGCGGAAGAATTGGGCATTGAGGTGGAAGTGGTCCAGCTCGGCTTTGGCGACATCCGTGATCAGGTGAAAGTGGCTGGACCCGCAGGGGAAGGTCCTGATATCTTCGTCGGCGGACATGACTGGCTCGGCGAACTGGTGGCCAACGGCCTGGTAGCGGAAATTGACCTGGGCCAGAAAGCGGACAGCTTCTTTGGGCCCGCTGTGGACGCCTTTACCTATCAGGGCACGCTGTACGGGATGCCTTATGCCACAGAGAACATCGCTTTCTTCTGCAACCCCGATCTGCTCAGTGAATATGCCGACGGCGAACGACCTGAGACCTGGGATGAGGTCATGAGCCTGGCGGAGACCATCGAAGAGAACAGCGACGGGGAAGCCACGGCCTGGACTATCCAGTCCAATGACCCCTATCACATGTTCCCGCTGGTCACCGCTTACGGCGGCTATATCTTCGGTCGATCCGAAGGTGGATATGACCCGCAGGATGTGGGACTGGACAGCGAGGGCGCCATCGCCGCGGCGGAATGGCTGGAAACGATGGCTGCTGAGGGCCATGTAGAGCCGGGTGTGGATTATGATGTGATGCACACGTTGTTTGAACAGGGCCAGGTGGCCTGCATCGGCACCGGACCGTGGGCTTTGAGCCGCATCCGTGAAAGCGGTGTGTCTTATAACATCGGCAAATTCCCTGCCGGTGATGACACCAACGGCCGCCCCTTCCTGGGCGTGCAGGGCTTCATGGTCAGCGCCTTCAGTGAAAACCAGCTTCTGGCGCAAACGCTTCTCAGCGAAGTCGTGGCCAGTGATGAGTTCATGCAGGGTTTGTATGACGCCGATCCGCGTCCGTCAGCCTGGCTGCCGGTCCGAGAGGCGACCGATGACGAAGATCTGGCTGCCTTTGCGGAAGCAGGGGCCGAGGGGCTGCCCATGCCTGCCATCCCTGAAATGGCATCCGTATGGACCGCCTGGGGTGACGCCGAAGAGCTGATCATCAGCGGTGAAGTGACAGGAGAGGAAGCCTTCCAGAACGCTGCCGAACAGATCCGGACCCAGATCGAAGAAGGTCAATAAACAAATCAAATGAGGAGTGCTCAACCATGACGGTTGACGTACAAAGGCACAGGGGCTCGAAAGGGCCCCTGGATGCCCTTTCCAATAATCTCGGACGTTATGTCCTGGTTTTGCTGGGTCTCGCAGTGCTTGACGCGCTCGGGATCTGGTTGCTTTATAGGCTGCTCCGTGACGGGGCCTGGCCGGTGGCTCTGCCCATCCTGGCCATTTTGCTTCTCATCAATATCCTCAATCTGAGCCCCAAGTTGTTTCCTGTGCGCTGGCACATCCCCGCGGGGGCCATCGTGATTTTAATCATCATCTTTCCCATGGTGTACACGTTTTATTCCGCGTTTACCAATTACAGCGATGGGCATATCCTCTCCAAACAGCAGGCCATCAGTCGCCTGGAACAGGATACCTACCTCCCGGAGGGGGGGACGACCTACAGCTGGACGGCGTACCGCAGTCCGGAAGGGGAGTTTGCCCTGTGGTTGGTGGGGCCCGAAGGCGAGGATTACCTGGCCATGAGGGACAGCTTTGAGGATGTGGAACCCGGCGAAGGGATCGTTGGTCCCGCGGATGAGGAGGGCATCCCTGCGGAGATGGAAGGCTACGAACGCCTTTCCAGAGTCGAGGTCATCAAATTTCTCCCCGATCTGGACGGCGTCAAGTTCGGACAGCCCCCGGATCAGGTCCAGGTGGTGGACCTGAACAGCGTAGCGCCTCTCGTTCAGCGTTACACCTATGATGAAGAACAAGATGCAGTGATTGATCAGCGCGAGGACATGGTTTACTACGCGGATGAGGAAGTGGGCTTTTTTATCTCTGAAGAAGGAGAGCAGCTCCAGCCGGGTTATATGGTGTGGAACGGTCTCTATAATTTCCAGCGTCTGTTCAGCAGCTCAGCCTTCCGTGGGCCTTTCCTGCGAATTTTCGCTTGGACGATCGCTTTCGCTTTCCTGTCCGTCTTAACCACATTTGCCCTGGGCCTGCTGGTGGCGATCGCCTTCAACGATCCCCTTGTGCCCGGGCGTAAGATCATCCGCTCCCTGCTCTTGATCCCCTACACGCTGCCCGGGATCATCGGGGTCCTCATCTGGCGCGGGTTGCTCAATCCCCATCTGGGCGTGGTCCCCCTCACCCTGGAGAATTGGATCGGATGGGCTCCTCCCTTTTACACCCACCCCATGTGGGCCAAGATCGGCATCCTGATCATTAATCTCTGGCTGGGATACCCGTATATGATGCTCATTTCCAGCGGGGCCCTCCAGGCGATCCCGGAGGATATCTACGACGCAGCAGCGGTAGATGGGGCTAACAGCTGGCAGCAATTCTGGAACATCACGCTGCCGCTCCTGCTGGTCAGTGTGGGTCCGCTGTTGATCGCCTCCTTTGTGTTTAACTTTAATAATTTCGCCGTCATCTATCCATTCCTGGAAGGCCGGCCGCCCATGGCGGGCACGCCCACCCCAGCCGGTCATACCGATATCCTGATCAGCTACACGTACCGGATCGCTTTTGAAGGCGGGCGAGGGTCCGATTACGCCTATGCGGCCGCCATCACCATCGTCATTTTCGTCATTGTGGCGGTGCTGACACTGATCCAATACCAGTTCACACGTCGCTGGGAGGAGGTTTCAGAGAGTGTCTAAACTATCGGATGTCCTCACCACGGAAGCTGCCCAACAGAAAACTAAAAAGGCAAAGCCGTCCCCCCGCCGCCGGAACCGCAGGGGGTTGATCCTGCGCTTGTTGGTGGCTGTGCTGGCCATCGCTTTTGCTTTATTTCCCATCATCTGGATCATTTCTGCCTCCTTTAACCCCACGGGGTCCCTGGCTTCACAAAAGTTGATCCCGGACAACGCTTCGCTGGAAAACTACCAGACGCTGCTTAACGACCCCATCCATCCTTTCTTGAGGTGGGTGGTGAACTCGCTCAAAGTGTCCTCCATCACCGCTGTTTTGGGTGTGATCTCGATCATGTTGAGCGCGTACTCCTTTTCCCGCTTCCGTTTCAAAGGGCGCAGGCAGCTGATGCTGGCTTTACTTTTGATCCAGGTCTTTCCGACCCTGCTGATGTTTGTGGCTATCTTTTACCTCTTCCAACAGCTCGGCCAGTATATTCCAGCCATGGGTTTGAACCAACATGCCCCGCTGGTTTTGACTTACCTGGGCACGCAAATGGGCATCCAGATCTGGCTCATGAAGGGCTTTTTTGACTCCATCCCCCGGGATATTGACGAGTCGGCCCTGGTGGATGGGGCCTCACACTGGCAGATCTTCTGGCGTTTGATTTTCCCTCTGGCCAGGCCCATGATTGTCATCGTCGCCCTGCTGGTCTTCATCGCCTCCTATCAGGAATTTGTGCTGGCCAGCGTCTTGCTGAAAGATAAGTCCCAGTATACGTTAATGGTTGGCCTGTACTTGTTTGTTTCGGAGAACTTTTCTAACAACTGGGGCGTATTTGCAGCGGGAGGGCTGCTGGGCGCCTTGCCCATTGTCGTGCTTTACCAAACGCTGCAGGACCAGATTATCGGCGGTTTGACTGCGGGCGCTGTCAAAGGTTAAAGGCAGTTCATATCTGAGTCAGAAAGCAAGGGCCTGAGAGACAGTCCGCACTCCGTCAGGCCCTCTTGTTTATCGGTCTAGCCTATCCCGGTCCTTCCGTACTGAAGAAAAACCTGGGCATAGGATCAAAAACAGGGGCATCATGGATGATTTAATATTTGGCACGCTTGCAACGGATGAATTGAAATTGGTCCACCACCGCACGGCGCGGAAGGGAGTACGGCATGGGAATCACATCCTTCCCCCCGATCCCCTTCCCGGCCAGCCGGTGAAAATCAGGGTTCAGGTGGGTTCAGACCTCAAAGCGGATCATATCGCTTGTTACTACACATTGGACGGCAGCCCGCCCCGGGGCAGCAGGGGACGGGCGGCCCGGGGTCAGGTTGTGAACCTGACCCGGGTCAAAATGGACTGGGATACGTTCACCTGGGGGTATGTCAGCAGCTGGGAGGGGGAGATCCCTCCCCAGGCGGAAGGTACCAAGGTCCGCTATCGGATCAGCGCCTGGTCAGATGGGGGAAGGGAAATCTACGCGGATTGGCCGGACGTGAAACGCACGGTGGAACGCGCCGCGGAAGCGTTCTTTCACGATCGCCCCCTGCCCGAAGATAGACCATACGGGGACCCTGACGAGGGGCAGACCTTTGCCTACCGCGTGGATCGGCTGAGGCCGCCGCAGTGGGCCCGGGAGGCCGTGATCTATCATATTTTTGTAGACCGTTTTTTCCCCGGCGAAGGCAGGGACTGGCGGAAGACCCGCAGCCTCCGGGATCGCTTTGGGGGCACCCTGTGGGGCCTGGCGGAGAAGATGGGATACATCGCGGATCTGGGTGCGAACGCAATCTGGCTCAGTCCGCTCTTTCCCAGTCCTACCGTACACGGCTACAATGCAACTGATTATTACCATGTGGAGGAAGACCTGGGTGGAGAGGATGCCCTGCGGGAGGTGATCGATCAGGCCCATCGACGCGGGATCCGCGTCATCCTGGATCTGGTTTGCAATCACGTCTCGCACCATCACCCTTATTTCCGGGAGGCCTGTGAGGACCCTTCTGGTCCCTACCGGGATTGGTTTTATTTTGACGAGGATGATGACATCGGCTACCGGACCTTCTTTGGGGTCCGAGATATGCCCCAGGTCAACCTCGACCATCCCGGCGCCCGGGATTGGATGTTGGATGTCGCCCGCTACTGGTTGGAAACGTTTGACGTCGATGGGTATCGATTGGATCATGCCAACGGCCCCGGGGCGGATTTTTGGTCGGATTTTTATACTGTATGCAAAGAGACCAGGGCGGACAGTTTTTGTTTTGGCGAGGTGGTCGAACCCCCGGATGTGCAGCGCCAGTATATTGGGCGACTGGATGGGCTGCTGGATTTTCAACTTTGTGACGCACTCCGCCACACCTACGGCCGGAAGAATTGGCAAGAAGAGCGCTTCCAGAGCATGCTCTCAGGACACAGGACCTACTTCCCCGATCATTTCCTGATGCCGACCTTTTTGGATAATCACGATATGGACCGTTTCCTGTTCATCGCAGGTGGAGAGAAAGCAGCCCTGCGCCGCGCAGCGCGGGTCCAGTTCAAACAGCCTGGCCCGCCGATCATTTATTATGGGACAGAAGTTGGCCTTGAGCAGACCGTGAGCAAATCGACCGCTGTAGGTTTGGAAGCCAGCCGCGGACCGATGATCTGGGGAGAAGAGCAGGATCAGGATCTGCTCCACTTTTATCAAGATCTCATTCAGGAGCGGTTTAAGGCCCGCCCCTGGCAGCATGGGTCCGGGTAGCGAGAGCAGAAGGAGAGCGTACGATGTGGTTCGACCCCGGTCGCGACCCGAAACGGTTTTTGGGTTCATTGTGGTACATCGGGAAATGGTTAGTCCTGGGCCCGCTGATTGGCGGGGGGATTTTGGCCCTGGCCGGGTTCCTCCTGGTCGGCGTGGAGGGCGCGATCAACGGTTTTTATATCGGTCTCGCCTTTGGGACCATGGGGGGAGCGATGACGGCGGGGGGGCGGGCTTTATCCCGTTTGGATGAGTGAGCAGTGTGACCGAATAGGAGACACACAAATGATGAAATTGAAAACCTTTACTTTCGTGATGGTTGTGGTTTTGTTGTTCAGCGCCTGTGCGCCGGCTGTGGAGGAGGAAACTCCCCCCGCGACCGTTGAGCCCACAGTACTTTCTCCGACGGAGACGCCAGGAGAGGAACGCGGCCCCCTGGTCATTGAGGATGACAAGCTCTATGTGGCGGTGATCTGGCACCAACATCAGCCGGTGTATTTCAAAGACCCGGAGACAGGAGTGTACCAGCGGCCCTGGGTGCGGGTCCACGCCTCCAAGGATTATGTGGACATGGCGGCTATGATCCAAGACTATCCGGAGGTTCATGCTACCTTCAACCTCACACCCAGTTTGATCCGCCAGCTGGATGACATCAGCGCCGGGGCCAAGGACCTCTACTGGGTCCATACCGAGATCCCCGCCGAGGAGCTGACGGATGAGCAGAAGCAGTTCATCCTGGAACGCTTCTTTGACACCAACCGCACCATCATCGCCCGCTTCCCCCGCTATCAGGAGCTTCTGGATGAGCGGGATGAGCTGGGGGTGGAGGAAGCGGTGGAGGCCTGGTCAGCGGATGATTTCCGCGACCTGCAGGTCCTCTTCAACCTGGCCTGGACGGATCCGGCCTGGCTGGCCGAGGAACCGCTCAAGGGATTGGTGGGAAAAGGGGAAGGTTATGTGGAAAGCGACAAGCAGGTCGTCCTCGACGAACACCTGCGATTGGTGCAGGAGGTCATCCCTCTCCACGCTGAGATGCAGGAGCAGGGGCAGATCGAAATCACCATGACCCCCTTTGCGCACCCCATCCTGCCCCTTCTGGTGGACTCCAACCTGGCGGCGGAAGCCCTGCCCGACGCGGAACTCCCCCCACGGTTTGTGTACGGTCAGGATGCCGTGGCCCAGATTGAGAAAGGCGTGGAATTTTACCGCGATCACTTTGGCACCGACCCGCGCGGGATGTGGCCCGCTGAGGGTTCCGTGGCGGAGGAAGTGGTGAGCATGATCTCCAGCGCAGACATCGAATGGATTGCCACCGATGAGGACGTGCTGGCCGGAAGCCTGCCTGGGGTGGAGGATTTCACCCGTGACAATCAGGATGTGGTCCAGCAGGCGGATGCCCTCTACCGGCCCTACCAGGTCCAGGGCGCGCGGGGCGGACCGGTGGCCATTCTCTTCCGCGACAAAGCCATCTCCGATATGGTCGGGTTTCAGTACTCCGGGATGGAGGGAGAAGCGGCGGCGGAGGATTTCATGGGCCGGCTGCGGAACATCAAAGCCCGCCTGGAAGAGGAGGAGGGCGCGGGTCCCCACCTGGTGACTGTGCTCCTGGACGGCGAAAACGCCTGGGAGTATTATGACAACGACGGCAAGGCCTTTTTGCACGGCATGTACAGCCGGCTTTCGGATGCGGAGGACATCGTCACCGTCACCCCTTCCGAATACCTGGAGGCCCTGGCGGATACGGGAAGCGAGACGCGCATGATCGAGGACCTCTGGCCCGGTTCCTGGATCGACGGCACCTTCAGCACCTGGATCGGCGAAGAGGAAGAGAACCTGGCCTGGGAGTACCTGAAGCGGACCCGGGACGACCTGCAGGATGCCATCATCGGGGGTGACCTGAGCGAGGATACCCAGGCGGAAGCTCTGGAGACGATGTACATCGCCGAGGGTTCGGATTGGTTCTGGTGGTACGGCGCGGATCAGAATTCGGGCAATGACGAGAGTTTTGACCAGCAGTTCCGGGAGTACCTGGGGCAGGTCTATGAGATCATCGGGGAAGAAGTGCCCTCGTTTGTCGACGTCCCCGTCATACCTCAATCCGCCCAGGCGCCGGATCAACCGCCTCTGGAGATGCTGACTTCGGTCACCGCGGACGGCATTGTGGACCAGGGGGAATGGGCGGACGCGGGGTTTTACGCCCTGGACAAAGCTGGTCTGACCCGCCTTTCCTACGGCTTCGACAAGGAAAACCTTTACCTGCGCCTGGACGCGGAGGGGGATCTCTCCCCGGACCGGACCTACGGTTTTTACCTCAATGTGCCCGGGCCCAGCCGCTCTAATGCCTATACTCGCTACGGGGAGGGGGAGACCTTGCTGGGATTCGGCGTCAACCGCTTGATCGAAGTAACCATTGAGGACAGTTCACCGAGGGCGATGGTTTACGCTGCGGATGGGAAGGGGGGATGGGAATCCCTGGCCGAGGAGGGGAATATCGAATTGCCGGATGTCGCCTTGGGGAACGGGGTCCTGGAATTTGTGGTGCCCTTCAGCCAGCTGGCTCCGGAGATCCGCAGCGGGAACCGGATCAACGCCCGTCTGGTCGTCAGCGAGGGGGGAACGGATGTGGCTGTTTTCCCCCAGGAAGGACCGGCCCTGGCCACTGTGCCGGATTTACCTATTCCCAACCTCTTTGTGGAGGTCAGCGATCCCGAAGGGGACGACCACGGGCCCGGGACCTATATCTACCCCGAAGACGCTGTGTTCAAATCCGGCGCCTTCGACATCACCAGCTTCAAAGTGGGCCGGGATGAAGAATACTACATCTTCCGGGTCGGGATCCGGGGCCCGGTGGAAAATGTGTGGGATTCTCCGAACGGGTTGAGTATCCAGACCCTGGATATCTACATCGACACGGACGGCGGCGAATCCGGGGATCGGATTTTGCTTCCGGGCCGCAACGCAGCCCTCCAGGAGGGCTTTGCCTGGAATTATGCCATCTGGGCGGAAGGGTGGACGCCGGGTGTTTTCGAGCCTGGGGACGAGGGTCCGGTGGAGTTGGGGAGCGGGATGGAGATCATCGCCAATCCCGGGCAGCGGCGGGTGACGATCAGTGTCCCGCGCCGCCTGCTCCCGGAAAGCGATCCCAGCGCCTGGGCCTTTGCGGTCACGGTTCTCAGCCAGGAAGGGTTCCCTTCCGCCGGCGTGTGGCGGGTGCGGGACGTGATGCAGGAAGCGGAGCAGTGGCGGATTGGGGGCGGGACGGGGTCGAACCTGGACACCCGCATTCTGGACCTGCTCTGGCCGGAAGATCGCGAGGGGTCCCAGGAAGATCTGCTCAGCAATCCCAGTCCCGAAGAAGAGGTGGAGTTGGAAGACTTAACAGCGGATGACTATCCCCAGGTGCCCATGATCAGGCCTTGAGCCCCGTTCTCTGGATAAAGAAAGGCGTTCCTCTCTCTTCGCTCTTAAGACAGAGAGGAAACAACCAGGAGCCCGGTGCAGTCCATGACTGCAGCGGGCTTTTGTGGTGATCGCGCTTTAATGGTTGGTCAGGGTTCGGTGCGCAGGAAGTCGATCAGGATCTGGATTTCCTGATCACTGAGCTTGCTCCCGAAGGATGGCATCCCTCTTTTTCCGTCCCGGATGATGTCGAGGTAGTAGGCATCATCCCGCGACAGGCTATCCGGCAGGAGAGCAGGCCCGTTTTTCCCTTCCCGGTTTTCACCATGGCACCTTGCGCAGTTATCCTGAAAGAAGGACGCGACCGGTTGGTCCCCGACCATGGGTTCCGAAGAGGTTTCGGAGGTCAGGTCTGGCTCCTCAACAGCTTGGGTCGGCTCCTGGATTTCTTCTCCCCCTGCGCAGGCAGCGCACATCACACCTACCAACGCTATGATGACAGCCATTCTACTCCGTTTCATAACCACCTCCAAGTCTGTGGGTAAGAATAACGTCCCACAGGGATCAAATCGGGAATTGTATACCTCTCAGTATATCATGGAAAGGAAGGTCGGATCGCTTGGTCCTAATACCCTAAGACCCGGCTGCGGTGGTGCAGGCGCGCGGCGGGAATCAGAAATAAGATGAGCAGCAAAGGCAGGATCGCGGCATCGATCCAGGGATTGAGGAAACCTTTTCCCAGCACGGCATGGTTCATCAGGTCTTGGGCGTAGGTCAGGGGGGAAAAGTAAGCCAGGGTTCGGGCCCAGGGCGCCATCTCTTCCAGGGGAATGAAAATCCCGCTGATGAACATCAGCGGCCAGCGCACCAGAGTGCTGGGCATCATGATGTTGCCCACTGAACGGGTGGGAATGGAGGCGAAAACCAGGCCGAAGGCGGAGAAGGCAAGGCTGGCCAGGGGAACGCTGATCAACAGCAAACCCGGATCAGCCAAATTAACTCCCAGTCCCAAAATACTGATCAGGAGAGGGACCGCAGAAACCAGTGTGGCAAAGAAGGCACCCACCAGGGTTTTACCCAGCAGTAAAGTTGTCAGCGACATCGGGGCAGTCAGTAAGCGGTCGTAAGTGCCAACCCTCCGCTCCAGGGGGATGATCACGGGGCCGGCGGAGGAAGCAGTGAAGAACGTGGTCAGGGCCAGCAGGCGTGCCAGGCCTATTTCCAGGCCGATCTCGCGTTTGATGGAAAAGGAAAAAAAGAGGAAAAGGGGAAGCATTAATCCGAACATGATCATGGGCGGCGTCAGATAGTACACGCGGACGTCCTTGACAGCCACCGCCCAGGCCTGGCTGATTTCATCTTGCAGACGGGTTATCCACCCTCTACTCATCATCGTCCTCCTTTCCGGATCTTACCTGTGGAAGTTTTTGTTTTATGTTGTACAGCGCCGATTTCCTGTCCTGTGATCTGCAGGAAGACATCTTCCAGGCTGGGCCCTAATGTGCACAGACTGACGATTTTCGCGTTTTGCTTTTCAGCATATTCCACCAGTCGGGGAAGTAACGCGGAAGGCTGCTCGGTATACAGCCGCCATTTGTCTCCCCGTTTCACCGCCTGGCTGACGCCGGGAAGAGTTTTTAGGCGCTCTCCGTGAGTTCCCCCGTCCGGCGACAGGGCTATCTCCACTGACTGCACTTTTTGGAAGGCGGCTTTCAAGTGCTCCGGGGTGTCGATGGCAGCGATTTGTCCATGGTCGATAATCGCCACCCGGTCGCAAAGCTGGTTGGCTTCCTCAATCTGGTGCGTGGTTAGATAGATGGTTGTGCCTTCCGCGTTCAGATCGCGGATCATCTTCCGGATGGCTCGCGCGCTCTGGGCATCCAGCCCGGGCGTAGGCTCATCCAAAAAGAGCAGGGAAGGCCTGTGGATGATGGCCATGGCGATGCTCAAGCGGCGGCGCATCCCTTTGGAAAACTCTTCCACCTTCACATGGCGCTTTTCCCACAACCCAAAAGTCTCCAATAGATCACGGGCGCGTGGTTCCCGGTCGCCGGGAGGTACCCGGTAAAGCTTGGCTGTGAACATCAGGTTGCCCCAGGCGGTGAGTTCAGTATATACGTTGGACTCCTCCGGCACCAGCCCCATCTGCCGTTTGACGGGCATGGGGTCCTGGGCCAGGTCGTGGCCGTAGATCTGGATTCGTCCCTCCGTAGGTTCCAGCAGGGTGGTCAGCATCCGTTGTGTGGTTGTCTTGCCTGCCCCGTTGGGGCCCAGGAACCCGAACACCTCTCCCTGTTTGACCTGGAAGTTGATCCGGTTCACGGCGAGCAAATCCCCGTAGTATTTCGTCAGGTTGTGTATGTCGATGGCAATTTCCATGGCTGGTTTCCTTTTCTTTTCGACACGGCCCGGGCTGACCTCCTCTGGCGTTTGTAGAAAAGACCAGCCTGGTGGGTGAAGCGGATCATATCCTGCCCCTTGAGGACGAGGATCTCGTTCCGGTATGTATTCACTGTATCATGAAAAGGGAGAAATGTTTGCGGTCTTGCTCTTTCAGCCAAAGCAAAGGGTTTCCAGGAACCCTGTCCTTCAGCTTATTTGATAGCAGGTTTGATCACTCTGATCGTTTCCCGGGTTCGATGTACCGCACATGTTTGTGAGGTTTCACCTGGCTGGCAACGTTGTTTTTCAGGATTTGACCGGATGTGTGCATCAGGGTGTCATGGTTGAAATGGGGGAGTTTCTTCATGCTCGCCAGGCAGGGATAATGGTGATGCAGCAGTCCTGCCTTCTCCTCCGCTTCGTTCACGGATACGCCAATTAAACCCTGCGCGACGTGGCGGGCACAGCCGCATACAGCGTCCCGGACGACCCCAGCGCTGGTGATGATTTTCTTTTCCGGATCGATCTCGAGTTTCAGATCAGGACGCCCAAAGTGCCGGGCGAAGGTTTGAATGTAGGGGTCTTGATAGGATCTGGTTTCCTGTCGGGTTACCCCGTATTCGCTCTCGGTCAAAGAGCATAATGGTTTAGGGGTCACGCAGGTCACACCTTGTTCCTCCAGCCAGCCCCGGAGCTGCCGGTCTAATCCCCGCGGCAGCCAGGCCTCATCGTCGACGGCGACGATCGCGGCTTTCGCCCCTGTCATCTTGGCGATTTCGGGAAGCAGTTCCGCTGCGCCTTTGTCTTCAGCAAAAGAGAGAATAAGATCCACTTCCGGGAGGGTATCCGGCAGGTGATCCTGCGGATAATCGATGATGGGCGGAAAAAAACGTGGCGCCCGCCAGGTTTCTATCTGCCACTCTTGAGGCCCGTGAGCGGTGATGTTTTCTACATGACGCCTGCCGTATTCACCGGAAATAATGGCCAGGATTTGCATATTTTTGGGGTGACCTTAAGCGAGTTGTTTTATTGCTCAAGCAGATATAAGAGCATGGTGAGGTTGTTTTTTGCGAAAATGCTGTGGGATAGATTGGCCGGCATGTGAACCCATGTGCCGGGGCCGGCTTCTTGTTCCTCCTCCCCTAAGACAAGATGGGCATTTCCTTCAAGGAAGTGAAGGATGGCCGGGACCGAAGCGGTGTGTTCTGATAATTCCTGTTCGGGAGCGAAACTGAACAGGATAACTTTCACCCTTTCATCTTCGAATACAGTCTGGCTGAGAATGCTGTCCGGGGGAACATCCTGATCTGAAACGGGAAGGTTTTTAAGGTATGTGTACGTTTTTTCCATAGATGTCTCCTGGCAGTGCGGTCGCTGTATCAAAACGGAAGAAAAGAACCTTTGTGGGAGGCCAGACCCCCTTTTTGTTGAATGTCCTTTGAAGGTATTTTTTAACCTGACAGCTGCGCCTCCCTTGCTTTCCTGCCCTTGAATTGTAACATATGAAGATTTATGAGTTTACAAAGGTCCTGTTATCTGGACGGTGAGGGTTGATGATTTCTCGCTTGATAAAACTTACTGGATTATGTACAATGAATAACACAAAATGAATACTCCTCCGATACAGGGAGACAATCTACCGTCTTACCTCAGGGAGAGGACCATGGATACCGACAATGTGGAAATCATTAAGGTTTCAGCGACCTCCCGTACCTCGGCTGTTGCAGGGGCAATAGCAGGCATATTCCGTGAACAGAAGTTTGCGAATGTGCAGGCGATCGGAGCCAGTGCAGTCAACCAGGCGGTCAAGGCGATGGCATTAGCCCGTGATTACCTGGCTGAGGATGGATATGACGTGATCAGCATTCCCGAGTTTGTGGATGTCGAGATTGACGGCAATATCCGGACCGCGATTCGGATCAATGTTGAAGAACGTTGAGGTTTGAGCCAGGGGTGAACTTCGCCGCAATGTGTGAGCGCCTTTCCGAGCAGCATCGGAGAGAGAGTGTTCAGCGTGGATGTACAGAAGGGGGAGTTTGGAAGGGGGTGGTTTTCCTGTGTTTGCTTCTCAAAGCTTTGCATGGTAGAATCTGATCACAATCCATGGGCGTTTTGTTCATGTAGATCAAGGTAATCTATGTGAATTTTTTACCTTGTATCAAAGTATCAATGCGCATGATTTGTCCATGGCATTTCGTTTAAATGTTTCCAGTAGTTCAGGAGTACGATTGAAAATGGAATCCCAAGTCAGTACCTTTGCGACTAAAAAAGGGCTTGCTCAGATGTTGAAAGGGGGCGTGATCATGGATGTGGTCACCCCTGATCAAGCCAAGATTGCAGAAGATGCGGGTGCGGTGGCAGTGATGGCTTTAGAGCGCGTTCCCGCCGACATCCGGGATCAAGGCGGGGTAGCCCGGATGAGCGACCCCGAGTTGATCATTCAGATTATGGAGAGCGTATCCATTCCGGTGATGGCCAAAGCCCGCATCGGTCACTTCGTGGAAGCCCAGATTTTAGAGGCTTTGGAAGTGGATTATATTGATGAATCCGAAGTTTTGACGCCTGCTGATGAAGAACATCACATTGATAAGCATCAGTTCAAGACCCCCTTTGTGTGCGGCTGCCGGAACTTGGGGGAGGCCCTGCGCCGGATTGGAGAGGGGGCGGCCATGATCCGCACCAAAGGCGAGGCGGGGACGGGAGATGTGGTGGAAGCTGTCCGCCATGCCCGGAGCGTGATGGGTGATATCCGGCGGCTGCAGAACATGCCGGATGAGGAGTTGATGACTTTTGCGAAAAAGATCGGCGCCCCCTATGATCTGGTAGTGGAAACCCGTGAACTGGGCCGCCTACCTGTGGTCAATTTCGCGGCGGGTGGGATCGCTACCCCGGCGGATGCTGCCATGATGATGCAGCTCGGTGTGGACGGCGTCTTCGTTGGTTCCGGCATTTTCAAGTCGGGAAATCCAGCCAAACGGGGAGATGCTGTCGTCAAAGCGGTCACACATTACGAGGACCCTGAGATCCTTGCGGAGGTCAGCCGCAATCTGGGTGAGGCCATGGTAGGAAGGAATATATCGACCATGCCTGAAGAGGAAAAAATTGCCGATCGGGGTTGGTAATGGCAATGGCGTGTCTTACCCTGCGTAACTTTTTTGCACGGGTCCCCCAAGCTCCGAGTTAATATGAATAAGTTGAACATAGGGGTGTTGGCTTTGCAGGGATCATTCGCAGAACATATGGCCGCCCTTTCCAGGCTGGGTGTCCAGACCCAAAAAGTCCGCCTCCCCCATCATCTGGCAGATGTGGATGGCTTGATCATTCCTGGAGGCGAGTCGACGACCATCGGAAAATTAGCCGTTGATTTCGGTTTACTGGATGAGCTGAAAGCTTTTGGCAGATCGTACCCGGTGTGGGGCACGTGCGCTGGAGCGATCTTCCTTTCCAAAGACGCGCAGCGCCAGCAGCCATTATTGGGCCTGATGGATATCACCGTGGAACGAAACGCGTTCGGTCGTCAAATTGCCAGTTTTGAGACGGACATTGATTTCCCTGCTTTATCGCGCGTTTCTGGTAAACAGGCTCCATTTCACGCGATCTTCATTCGCGCACCCCTGATTGAATCTGTCGAAAAAAGCGCCGAAGTGTTGGCCACCCTTCCCGACGGGCGGATCGTCGCTGCCCAGCAGGATCACTTATTGGCCACGGCATTCCATCCAGAATTAACGGACGATGATCGTGTTCACCGGTATTTTCTCTTCATGGTGGAGAAGGCCTTGGAATCCTGAGCGGTGTTATTTATGGCTCGAGTACTTGCCTGGCGTGATGTGTTGACACTTATTCGATACCGGGATCGGGCGGTTTTTTTGGATAACACCCTCCGTCTGACCTATGCCCCGGGGATGTTTTCCAGCGTGCTGCTTTCTTTGGTGTTTCCCAGGAGCGGGTTTTTTACCACCTGGCAATCATCGGTGGAGGATTCACCGCCCGCCGTAGGCCAGATGTACCGCGCGCCAGGGAAACCTTCAGCTCGGCTCACGTTTCTGGCGCCTGCCGATCCTGATTCCCGGGCCCAGATGGTGAGGGTGATCTCTCATCTCTGCCAACAGGCAGGTGAGCGGGGTGCGTTCCATATTCTGGCTGAAGTGCAGCGCGAATCCCCTCTCGAGGATTGTTTACGCCAGAGCGGATTTCGCGCGTATGCGGAGCAGTGGATATGGATGGTCCCCGGTACGCTGAAACACGACCGCTCCCAGCCAGGCTGGACCCCTTTTTCGAAAGGGGAAGGTGAAGCGATCCAGCATTTATACCGGAAGGTCATTCCCCGCGATGTGCGGCGCGTGGAAGCGCCGCCCCGGGGAGAGGATCTCCAGGGATTGAGTTTATGGGCGGACGGTGAGCTTGTGGGATTTGCGGTTTTCCATCAGGGCCCAAAAGGGGTTTTATTGGACCTGATTATCGACCCCTCGGAATCCAACCTGGAAGATCATATCGCAGCTTTATGTGAGAAATTAGCCCATCACGGCTGGAAAAATACCTTTTTCCGGGTCCGCACCTATCAAAAAAAGCTCATCTCTGCCCTTGAACGGGTGGGCGCAGTACAGTGTGCTTTTCAGCTTGCGATGGTTAAATATATCGCAGTTCACTTTCGAGCCAAGCAGCCCGTTCAGGTAGGAACTTTTGAAACACAACCAGATGTGACGACACCTTTCGTAAATACAGAAGATAAAAATACAACGTATGTCAAATCATAAGATTACAGATAACTTAAATGCGCTATTCGACATCCTGCCTCCAGGATTAAGCGAACCGATCAACTCGCTGGGCAGGAATGATGACTTGATTGAAGTGATTTTAGACTTAGGTCGAGTTCCCACCGCTCGATTCTCCCAGGAGGAGCTTGTGCTCCGCGAGAAGGAGATCAGCAGGGAAGATATTGCCTATGTGGTGCAAAGAGTGGGGGAGTTTGATGGCGACAACCGGGCAGGTTTAGAACGCACGCTTCACCGCATTGCAGCCATCCGGAATCGCAGCGGTGATATCGTGGGCTTGACCTGCCGGGTGGGCCGCGCGGTGTATGGAACCACGGATATCATCAAGGATTTTATTGAGAGCGGTAAAAGCTTACTTCTTTTGGGCCGACCCGGGGTGGGGAAGACCACCATGCTCCGGGAAGCGGCCCGGATCTTGGCTGAGAAAAAACGGGTGGTGATTGTGGACACTTCCAACGAAATAGGCGGAGATGGGGATGTACCTCATCCTGCAGTAGGAAAAGCCCGCCGCATGCAGGTTGCCTCACCTTCCCTGCAGCATGAGGTTATGATTGAGGCGGTGGAAAATCACAACCCGGAAGTGATCGTCATTGATGAGATCGGACGGGAACTGGAGGCCCTGGCGGCGCGAACTATCGCGGAGCGAGGGGTGCAGTTGATCGGCACCGCGCACGGCAATACCCTGGAAAATTTACTCATCAATCCCACGCTGGCTGATTTGGTGGGCGGAATTGAGTCGGTCACGCTCTCCGATGAAGAGGCCCGCCGGCGGGGGACACAAAAGACCGTCCTGGAACGGCGCTCTAATCCCACTTTTCATACCTTAATAGAGATCCAAACCCGCGACCGCCTTGCCATCCACGAGGATGTCGCCACGGCCGTGGATTCCTTGTTACGGGGAGAGCCCCTGGTTCCGGAAATCCGCTCTCGCGAAGAAAGCGGGGAGATCAAGATCAGGAAAAAACCCCAGAGGGCCAGGTTGAAGAAGACCCCCGCAGGGCTAAAGCGGGAGAGCGCCTATCAGACCCCGGGCGTGGATTATAAACAGGCCAGGGGGGAGCTTGAAACGCTGTCCCTCTTTACATACGGCATTGCCCGGGATCGGATGTCAAAGGCGGCCAGGGAATTAGAAGTCCCCATTGATCTGAAGGAGCGCGTTCAGGACGCGTCTGTGGCAGTCACCCTTAAACACCACTACCGCAATAATCCCAAGCCGATTATGACTGCAGAGGACTTGGGGATGCCCATTTATGTCTTGCGCTCTAATACACGCAAACGCATGGAGCGCTTTTTGAAGGATGTCTTTAATCTCAAAGATCCTTCTTTAAGTCAGGATGAAGAAGAGGCCTTGGAGCAGACCCAGGGCGCGATTCAGGCTGTACTCAACGGGGAACGATGGGTGGAACTGCCGCCTGCTACTTCTTATATCCGTCGGCTCCAACATCAGATGGTCCGGCAAGCGAACCTGTCCTCCCATTCTTATGGCAAGGACCCGAACCGCCGGGTGCGTGTCTTCCGGGACGAAGAATAGGGGTAAATGAGAGTTCGCGCCTATCGGTTGGGGGAGTAGTACAGGGAGTGTTTAAATCATCATGGACCAAAAAAAGCCGGGGATGTTCATCACCTTCGAGGGGCCTGAGGGGAGCGGGAAGACGGCCCAGTTGCGACCTTTGGCTGCGGCCCTGATCGAGGAAGGATACCTTGTCCGGAAAACGCGTGAACCGGGGGGAACGCCGATCGGGGATCAAATCCGGAACACGATTCTGGACTTGGAAAACACAGCTATGGTGGACCGTACGGAGGCCTTACTGCTCCAGGCATCCCGCGCTCAACTCGTGGAAGAGGTCATTAAGCCGGGTCTGAAAAAAGGGCAGGTGATTTTATGTGACCGTTTTGCGGACTCCACGCTGGCTTATCAGGGCTTTGGCCACCAAAACGATTTGACGCCCCTGCGGGAAATCATTCATTACGCGACCGGGGGGTTACAGCCAGACTTGACTATCCTGCTTGATCTTGACCCCGCCCTGGGTTTAATGCGGAGAAACAAAGCCGGTAATTTGAACCGGTTAGATGCTTTAGATCTGGATTTCCACCAGCGGGTGAGAGATGGCTATCTGCAGTTGGCGGAAGCGGAACCTGAGCGGTGGGCGGTGGTCGACGCGGAACGCTCCTTTGATATAGTCCAGGAACAGATTCTCGCCATCGTATTGAAACGGCTGCGCGGGAGATCAGATCCCTGAATTGAGGTGCGCCGGGACAGGGAACGCGCTGAATTTCGGCCCTTAATTCTTATAGTACAATGGGCTAAAAGGGAGATGGGTTGTCGAACTCTTCGCCTCCTGACCCGAGGTCAGGTAGGTCTTTTTCAATCTCTTCTGGGCTTTGACCCCGTTCCAAACGATCGACGACTTCATCAAATTCGGGACCCAGATCCTCTCCCATCTCGTCACTCATCTGGCGCATCATTTTCCCCATGGCTTTGGGGTCGTCCTCCATCTTGGCCAATGCAGCGGGATCAGCCAGATCTTCCAGACGGCTTTCGCTGGAATGTGCGACCCGTACCGATCCGATCACACGGTCGACCTGGGGACTTTGGCAGTGAGGACAATGCACGTCCCGATGATCAAACTCTTCATATGTCATGAAAAGGGTAAAAGATTCCTTACACTCTTTACACCGATATTGGTATGTGGGCATAATGCCTTCCTCCCATGATTTTTTTGGCAGGACTATCAAAAACATTATATCTAAATGAGGACGAATTTCAAATGAACGATTTCCCCTCCAACCGTTTTCATCCCAACCCTCCGGATCCTTTGCTGATTGTGATTTCCGGCCCTTCCGGGGTAGGTAAGGACTCGGTGATTGCAGAATTGAAAGAGCGCGACCTGCCCTTGCATTTTGTGATCACTGCCACCTCGCGTCCCCCCCGTCCTGATGAGGAACACGGCGTGGATTACTTTTTTGTATCCGAGGAGGAGTTTGAGGAGATGATTGGCAGGGGAGACCTTTTGGAGTACGCGGTGGTTTATGATCAATACAAAGGTATTCCTAAAGCGCAGGTCAGGGAAGGGTTGGAAAGTGGAAAACATGTCGTCATGCGCGTGGATGTCCAGGGAGCGGAGACGGTGCGGAATCTGGTCCAGGACGCGCTCCTGATTTTTTTGACCGCTCAGAATGAAGAAGAACTGGTGAACCGTTTGAAGAATCGTGAGACGGAAGACGATGAGAGCCTCAAAATACGCCTCCAGACCGTCCGCCAGGAGCTCAAACAAATGGAGTGGTTTGATTATGTGGTCATCAATCGGGAGGGCGAGCTTGACGAGACGGTCGATGTTATTGAGGCCATCATCGAAGCGGAGCAGCACCGGGTAAACCCGCGAAGCGTAGAATTATGACTGAAAGCGATTTGGAGAGAACCGGGCAAGAAATGGGCTCGGAAGCCGCCCCGCAACCCCGCATTCAAACTCCCCAAACTGAACCTCATGTCACCTATACCCTGATGGCGCTATCCATCTTTTTCTTTTTGATTCAGGTGGGCACGCGGGTATTCTTAGATCTGGACCTCCCTGCCGCATACGGGGTGAAAGATAATCGACTCATTCAATCCGGGCAGTATTGGCGTTTATTGACCCCCATGCTCTTACACGGCTCCATCCTTCACCTGGGCTTCAACATGTACGCCCTGTATATTTTGGGGCGGCGGTTGGAACGTTATTTTGGCCACACTCGCTTTCTGGCTTTGTATATTATCAGTGGGTTTTGCGGAAATATCTTCTCATTCATGCTCACCCAGGCTTCCTCCTTGGGTTCCTCCACAGCTATCTTCGGCTTGCTGGGAGCGGAAGGGGTGTTCATCTACCAGCACCGCGATCTCTTAGGAGACCGTTTTAAAGGAGCCCTGCGGCAGATCATCCAGGTGGCTTTGATTAACCTGCTGATTGGTTTATCCCCGGGAATTGACAACTGGGGACATATTGGGGGTTTATTAGGAGGAGTGGCTTTCACCTGGTTTGCTGGCCCTCTTTTCCAGCTTGAGGGGATATCCCCTTTTCTAGAGCTTAAGGATAAACGTTCCCGTGATGTGTCATATGTGGTGTTTCTGATCATGGCTCTGTTGCTCCTGGCCCTGGTGTGGCTCATTCTCACCTTTCGTTGAAAGTTGGGTTTCTTCTCTTTGGTTTGCGAAGGGGAAATATCCTTTCCTCAGGGTAAGAAGGGATCCAGGGATTGCTGTCCGCCCTTGATTTACTCTCACGCTCACAGGAATGCCGGTTATTGACGATCCCACCTCAATCTGGTAAAATTTCCTCCGTCTCGGAGCGTTGTACCCTTCGCCCGAGGCCTTTGTTTGAAAGTTTTATAATTAAGGAAAGGGCTTGAAAAATGAAAATTCTTTTACTTGAGGACGTGTATAAATTAGGACGTGCGGGGGAGGTCAAGAAAGTCGCCCCGGGTTACGCGCGGAATTATCTCATGCCCCAGGGCCTGGCGGTTTTGGCTACCCCTGGAGCCATTAAACAGGCTGGCCGGATTCGCAAAGAAGGCGAGAAGAAGCGGGCCCGCATTAATGAAGAGATGAGCGGCGTAGCGGAGCAGCTGGATGGCCAATTGTTCACCTTTGCGGTGAAAGCCAGTGAAACAGGCCGTTTGTACGGCTCTGTCAACACGCAGATGCTGGCTGAAGCGGTGGGTGAGGAAATTGGCGTGGAGATCGAAGCCAAACAAATCGAATCTCAGCCCCTGCGCGAAATCGGCTTACACAATGTATCTGTACGCCTGACGGTGGATCTGATTCCTGAAGTGGAGGTCATCGTCCACCGGGAGGGTGAACCTCCTGAATCCGCCTTGGAAGAAGAAGAGCAGGAAGCTTTGAAGGCCCAGGAGGCTTTGGAAGAGATCAGCGGGGAAGTTGAAGGTGAAGCCGGGGAGGAAGAAGGCGAGACGGAGGAGACAGAAGCTGAAGGGGAAGAGATTGACTCAGAGGAAGCCGGGCCTGATCAAGAGGAAAAGGTAGCCAAAGAGGAAGAAGCGGAACTGGATCAGGAAAACCCGGAGGATGAGGAAGTTGAAGAGGTTGAATCAGAGGAAGAGGTAGCTGAGTAATCAATCCCTTCTGTAAAAAGAATGCGTGAACCGGTCTGGGGCCTTCTTTGGATAAACCCAGACCGGTCTTTGCTATCAATGACCCCTTAACTTATCTAGCGGGGTGGCTATGGAACAATCGTTGGGGCAGCAGATAAAAGAAGCGCGCCGAAGTCAAAACATCACCCTGGCAGAAGCAGCGCATGCGACCAAGATCAAAGAGCGTTACCTGCGCGCGATTGAAGAAGGGCATTTAGAGGAACTCCCTTCTACGGTCCAACAGCGGGGGTTTGTCCGTTCCTATGCCGACTACCTTGGTTTGGATGCGGAATCCTACCTCCTGCAGGAGTCGGATTCAGTGATCCCGCGCGAAGATGGGAATGAACCCCAAAAATCTTCGTCTGCGCGAGCTGCAAAACCCGGAGAAGGCGAATTCGGGGATATCGGGAAAACGCTCCAGGATCAGCGGGAAACGCTGGGCTTTTCTGTCGAGGATGTAGAAAGGCAAATTCATATTCACGGGCGTTATATAAAGGCCATTGAGGAGGGCAGGCTGGATGATTTACCCTCCACCGTGCAGGGCAAAGGAATGTTGAAGAACTATGCTGAGTTCTTGGGCCTGGACAAAGACGCTCTGCTCCTTTCCTATGCCGATGTTCTGCAGGCGCGATTGGACTTAAAAAAGAAAGCTTCCCCCTCAAAGAAAGGGGTCTTTTCCATTCCACTTAAGTGGAGGAGGTTTCTCTCGGGAAATCTGATGTTAAGTCTCTTGATTGTGCTCTTCCTGGGTGTGGTCGTCATCTGGTCCAGTTTGCTGGTTTTCAACAGGGATGGGGATAACGCAAAGGGGACCTCCACGATTCCCGGTGTGGCCCAGGTGCTGCTGCCTTCGCCCACCCAGACGTTAACAGTGACGCCCACAGAGACCCTTGAAGATGAGGTCACCGTGGATGTGGAGGGGGATGAAGGTGATCTCCCGACGGCTACGCTGACTCCAGATACCCAGCCCACCCAGCCTGCCAGCGCAGTCGGAAACGTGAATATCCAACTCATCGTGAACCAGCGGGCGTGGATGCAAGTGATCGTGGATGGGCAGGAGGCTTTCAACGGCCGCGTTATGCCGGGCAGCGTACATGTATTCGATGGTGAGGAACGGGTGGAGTTGTTGACCGGGAACGCCGCAGCGGTGGAAGTCATCTACAACCAGCGGGATTTGGGCGTGTTGGGATTGTTTGGAGAGGTGGTTAATCTGGTGTATACAGAAGAAGGGGCATTCACGCCGACACCCACGATTTCCCCGACGCCCACGATCACGCCCACGCCTGAAGATACCCCGACGCCCACGCTCACGCCGCAGCCTACAGCAGAGTGAGGGGGGAGGATCTTCTTCGCAATGAAGGGTAGAGATATATGAAAGAAAAGACGTTTCACATGGTTTCTTTGGGTTGTGCGAAAAACACGGTTGATTCCGATGGCATGGCTCAGATTTTGAACCATGATGGTTTTTCACCGGTGGACTCACCCGGCGAGGCTGAGGTGCTCATCGTTAATACCTGCGGATTTATCGAACCTGCCCGGGAGGAGTCGTATCAAGTATTAAGGGATCTGGCCAATCATAAACAACCCGGGCAGGTGTTAATTGCAGCAGGATGTTTGACGCAACGTTACGGACAGGAGGTCGTCCGGCAGGTTCCCCGCCTGGATGGTGTCTTGGGCACGCGGCGCTGGATGGATATCCTTGAGGTGGTCAATACCCTGCGAAAAGGGGATCGCGCTGAACCTCTTTATCATCTCCCTGAAGTAAATACGGTGGGCCGGGATACACGAGGTGCCATTCAGGCCCATCTGCAGGGGGCCAGTGCTTACCTCAAGATCGCGGACGGCTGCCGCCGCCCCTGTGCCTTTTGCGCAATCCCCTTGATTAAAGGCACCCTGGTCAGCCGCCCCATGGCTGAGATCCTTGATGAGGCCCGTTTATTACGAGATAACGGAGTCCGGGAGATCAATCTCATCGCCCAGGATACCACGGATTACGGGCATGATCTGGGGATGGAAAACGGGCTGGCCCGCTTGTTGGCAACTCTGACGGATGCGGTACCGGATGTGGATTGGATCCGTGTCCTCTACGCCTATCCCGGCTATGTGACGGATCGTTTGATCGATGTCATGGCCACTCACCCGCAAATTCTCCCTTACCTGGATATGCCGCTGCAGCATGCGCATCCCGATACACTGCGGCGTATGCATCGGCCGGCGAATGTGGAATGGGTCTATGAGACCGTTGAAAAACTGCGGGAGGCGATGCCGGAAATCGCGCTGCGATCTACGTTTCTGGTTGGTTACCCCGGTGAAACGCAAGAAGAGTTTGAAGCGCTGTTAGGGTTTATCGAAGACATCCAGTTCGACCGCGTGGGTACGTTCACGTTCTCTTTTGAACAGGGAACCTCTTCGGAATCCTTGGGAGATCCCATCCCGGAAAATGTCAAAGAAGCCCGTAAAGAGGAGTTGATGGTCCGGCAGCAAAATATCTCTTTAGCGAAGAACCAGGCCCTGGTAGGGAAAACGCTTCATGTCCTGATGGAAGGGCAGGGGATGGTCGAAGGCACCACCGATATGATTACTCTGGGTCGTTCCTACCGTGACGCGCCTGAAATTGACGGCATGGTCATCGTTGAGGGCGAAGTTCCTGTGGGAGATATTGTCCCTGTGCAGATCACCGGGGCCATGGTCTACGATCTGACCGCTGTCCCTGTGGATGAGGCCGCCAAAGGTACGGGGTCGATCCAGATATCAAAAACCTGAAAATTACTATAAAAAGAGGAAGGGCGTAAGCTCCAGAACCCTTATTTTAAACCCTGAGGTGCTGTCCTTTTCCCTCCACCTTGCAGGGGTCCGGGTTTCATGCTAAGGTAGACGAGATGATAAATTTATCTGACACAAAAATTGACTTCGCGCTCACTGCTGTCCAGACCGCCTCCCAGCTCGTCCAGGAGATCCAGACGGAGATGGTCACTTCAGCCCTCACGAAGGAGGATCGCACACCCGTCACAGTGGCGGATTTCGCTGCCCAGGCGGTGGTGGGCTGCCATCTGGATCGATATGATCCTGATGTGTCCTTAATTGGAGAGGAGGATGCCGACGTCCTCCGCCTGGAAGAAAACGCGGAGAAGCTGGAAAAGATTACCGGCTATGTCTCCCGGGTGATTCCAAACGCTTCTCCTGAAGGGGTACTTGACTGGATTGACCGCGGCCGGGGGGACGTGGGAAAGGAATATTGGACTCTGGATCCCATAGACGGCACGAAAGGTTTCCTGCGGGGGGCCCAATTCGCTGTGTGTTTGGGATATATCCAGGGGGGGAAGGAACAGATTGGTGCCCTGGGCTGCCCCAATTTGAACGCGGATCTCGAAGAGGATTTAGGCGGAGAGGGTTCCCTTTTTGCGACCGCACGGGGTCAGGGAAGCTGGGTCATGCCTTTGCATTCCCCGATTTCAAGTCCGTACTTTTCAGCTCTTCACGTTTCCCGGAAGGCGGACACCACGCAGGCCCGTCTGCTGCGCTCTTTTGAGTCAGGGCACACCAACGTCGATCAAATTGTAGATTTTACGAAGGCTTTGAACGTGGATGTCGGGCCGGTTCGTTTGGACAGCCAGGCGAAATACGCCCTTCTGGCAGGAGGGAAGGCTGAGATCTACTTGCGATTGTTGGACGGAGGGCGGGAGGGATATAGGGAAAAGGTCTGGGATCAGGCAGCGGGCTCTTTGTTAGTGGAAGAAGCGGGGGGAAAAGTCACCGACTTAGACGGAAAACCTCTCGATTTTTCACAGGGGGAACGCCTGACCGCTAACCGCGGTATTTGTGCGACCAATGGGTTCCTCCATCCGGAAACCCTTAAAGCGCTGCGAGCGATCGGTGCCTGACCATGTCAAGCGCTGATCGCCTGGCCTTGGTTTTATGCTTGTTTGCCATAATTGCCGCTGCTTTGGTGGGTGGAAACGTGTTTGATAACATGGCCCACCTGGAAGATGAGTTCGCCTATGTGTGGCAGGCCCAGGCCATTTCCCGGGGTGACCTTACCGTGCCCTCTCCGGATTTCCCGGACCACTTCATGGTTCCTTTTGTGGTGGATTATAAGGGCCGGCGATTTGGAAAATACCCTCTGGGATGGCCGGCTTTGCTCTCCCTGGGGGTTCGTCTGGGGATCCGTTCCTGGGTCAACCCCCTTTTGGCGGGGCTCGCTGTGTGGCTGACCTACCGTTTGGGGAAGCGGATCCAGAACGAGAAGGTCGGTCTGTTGGCTGCGGGTTTAACCCTGACTTCCCCTTTATTCCTCATTCAAACCGGAACACTGCTTTCCCATCCCTGGAGCCTGGTGCTGTCCATGGTCTTTATCCTGTGCTGGTACGAAGGGATTTCAGCCGAGGACCGCAGATCAGGGGGTGTGTATTGGTTGTCCGCGGTCCTGGGAGGGAGCTGCCTGGGTTTGCTGGGGTTGACCCGCCCTCTGACCATGGTGGGGATGGCCATCCCATTCGGCATCCACGGCCTGTTCCTCCTCGCCCGCGGGGATGCCCTCCAGCGCAAACGCGTGATCCTGACAGGGGCTGTGGCGCTGACCTTAGGATCCCTCCATTTCCTGTGGCAGTGGGCCCTCACGGGGGATTTTTTCAAAAATCCATATACCCTGTGGTGGCCTTATGATAAAGTGGGGTTCGGCCCGGGCTACGGGGTGATGGAGGGAGGTCATAACCTGCGTCTGGCCTGGTGGAACACCAAACACAGCCTGCGCACGGGATTAAGCGACCTTTTCGGTTGGGGGAAGCTGTCCTGGCTGTTTCTCCCTTTTGGATTGTGGGCTTTCCGGAAAAACACACGCGCATTGCTGCTCGGGAGCCTCTTCCCGGGTTTAGTGATGGTATACGGGGCGTACTGGGTGGGTTCCTGGCTTTTAGGACCGCGCTATTACTTTTCTGCTTTGCCGGGGATGTCCATTTTCACAGCGGCAGGGATCATCACGGTCGGGGGCTGGTCCCTGGAAAGGGGGAGGTCTATCCTGCACACCCGCCGGGGATGGCGTAAACTTCAACCGCTGCTGACAACAGCTGCGGTTTTCATGCTCCTGGCTGCCAACATCTTCTTTTACCTTCCCGTTCGTTTCCAGGGCCTGCACGGCCTGTACGGCATTCAACGGGAAGATCTCCGGCCTTTTCAAACGGAAGAGGTGCGAGAGCTAGCTCCGGCGTTGATTATCGTGCACAGCGAACAGTGGATGCCTTACGGCAGTTACCTGGAGCTGACCACACCTTACTTTGATACCCCTTTCCTTTTCGCCTGGAATCTCGGTCAGAAGCGGGATGCAGCTTTGACAGCTGCGTATCAGGGAAGAAGGACAGTGTATGATTATTATCCGGAAACCCCGTGGGTGTTTTATCAGCGGCCGTGATTTGCGGTGGAAGCAGGTAAGAAGCTGAAGGTGTCCCTGTTAATTATGCTAGATGGGATCCAGTGTTCACAGTTCCAGCCAATTGGTTTTATGTAAACAAAAGTGAGCGTCTTTATGTCTAAAGTCAAATACCCTCGCCGCCAGGTCATCCGCTTTGCCTTGAAACGCTTGATTCACGCTGCGTTCTGGGCTTTGACGGATTTTGAAATCGAGGGGCAGGACAGGGTGCCTGAACAGGGCCCGATGATCATCGCCGGGAATCATTTCAGCTACGCGGATTCAGTAGCCATGATCCGCCTGGCGCCGCCCACCATCGAGTTTTTCGCCGGTTCCAACCCGGCTTTTACGCCGGCCTGGGCCGAGTTTCTGCCCAAGTTGTGGGGCGTGTTTTACGTCCGGCGTGGATCCGTCTCAAGAGAGGCTCTGCGTTCTGCGGAAAGCGTGCTTTCCCAAGATGGGCTTTTCGGTATCTTTCCCGAAGGCGGCGCCTGGGCGGAAATGCTCCGGCCCGCGCGTCCGGGGGCGGCGTACCTTGCAGCCCGGACTGCGGCTCCGGTTTTACCGGTGGCTTTCACCGGGTTCCGGGATATCTTCCCTCTCCGCCTCCAGGATCAAGCGAAGGTCAAGATCAAAGTCGGGACGCCGATCGGGCCTTTCCACACCACGGGAAGAGGGCGGGAGCGGCGGGCGCAGCTGGACGAGATCGGAGAGGAGATCATGCGCGGCATCGCAGCATTGCTGCCAGACGAACTGCGGGGAAAATATTCCAGCGATCCTGTGGTGCGCGAAGCGGCCAGAGAAGTCGCGGATTATCCCTGGAAAGACGCTGACTGGGACGAGGT